>OHYE01000393.1_pt1 | contig 24898 bp, 25 predicted proteins | sample 1580141 | NCBI WGS metagenome assembly OHYE01 (sample SAMEA3882530, study PRJEB24775) | human gut metagenome | biome: human-associated habitat; feature: intestine environment; material: feces | place: Netherlands | collected 2009/2010 | reverse complement strand
TCCATAAGGTCGGAAATCAGCTCGGAAAACTCTCTATTTCCACGCTCTTGGAATTGTGGTAAAATAAAGATAGTAGAGCGATAAATAGGAGATTGGAGAGCTTTTATGAATGAATATTTGAAAAGATACATTGAATTGAAAAAGCAGTTTGTTGCAACCAATAACAGTCCAGACAGCGTCCGTTCTCTTTATGCTTTTAAGGAAGAATTGGAATATATGGAGGGGGAGCAGGCAAAGGAAGTATTGGTGGATGTATATGACCTACTGGACTTTAAGAAGGATGCCTACGACCTGCTCTGTCAAATCGGAAATCGCTCCGATAAAAAAACACTCAAGCGGTTGGGTACGCTGAAAGACTATGCGGAAAATTGGGGAAACCATTATGCTATCCCGAAACCCAAAACGCCAAAAGAAAAGCAGAGCGAGAAAGAACAGCGGCTCCAACTGGGTCTGCCTACCTTTCGGTATCACCCAGACCCTTTGGATACTGGGGCTTTTGATGAGTCCAAAGAGGGTGTTGTCTGCGACTGTTGCGGTAAGACCACCCATATCTTTTATACCAATCCGTTCTTCTCCATTGAGGATATTGCGTATCTGTGTCCAGAGTGTATCGCTAGTGGTGCAGCAGCCCGGAAGTATAACGGTAGCTTTCAAGATGATTTGTCTTTGGATGATGGTGTAGATAATCCAGAGAAGTTGGACGAACTTATTCACCGCACTCCTGGTTACTCCGGTTGGCAGCAGGAATACTGGCGTGCCCACTGTGGTGACTATTGCGCCTTTTTAGGCTATGTAGGCGCCAGAGAATTGCGGGCATTGGGTGTGCTGGAAGAAGTGCTGGATGACTCTATGTGGGATGAGGAAGAGAAAGAAATGATACGGGAATCCGTCAATGGAGGTCATTTACAATGTTATCTGTTCCAATGCTTACACTGTGGAAAGCACTTGCTTTGGATGGATTTTGATTAAGGGGCAATACCCAAATTATTGAGCAGACAAGGAGGGAGAGCATGGAACTATCCATACAAGAACGATTGAAAGACCTGCGTGTGGAGCGTGGGCTGACGCTGGAACAGCTTGAAGAACAGGTAAATCTCTCCAAGTCTGCACTGGGCAGCTATGAAGCAAAGGACTTCAAGGACATCAGCCACTATGCCATTATCAAGCTGGCGAAGTTTTACGGCGTGACCGCCGATTATCTGCTGGGGCTGTCCCAAACAAGAAATCACCCAAACGCCGATCTTGCAGACCTGCGTTTGAGTGATGATATGATTGAACTATTGAAAAGTGGGCTGGTGGATAATTCTCTCTTGTGTGAGTTGGCGACACACCCGGATTTCCCCCAGCTCATGGCTGACCTTGAAATCTATGTGAACGGTATTGGTGGCAAACAGGTGCAGAGTGCAAATGCCATAGTGGACGCTGTGAGTGCAACGATTATGAAGCAGCACAATCCCGGCTTGTCCGACCCGCAGTTAAGACAGCTTATCGCCGCCCATATTGATGATGACAGCTTTTGCCGCTATGTGATACAGCAGGACATAAACAAGATAGCTCTTGACCTGCGAGAAGTGCATAAGGACGATTTTTTCAGCGTCCCGGAGGACAACCAGCTGGAAGATTTCTTGCAGACCGTTGACGAAGCCGCTAATCCAGACAGCGACCCTGAACAAGCAGCTTTGGCGTTCATCTGCAAGCGGCTCAAATTGAATTTGAAGAAGCTGTCCGAAGAAGAAAAGAAGTGGCTGAAGAAGATTGCACAGAAGTCGGACTTGCTGAAAAATCCAAACCCACAGAGGGGGAGGAAATAAGAGAGCGATAAATTGGAATGAACTGAGAGGAATTTTGTCTATGAAAATAAATCTATCTAATTTTGAAACATCAGATGTATCTTTGTTTGATGTTTCAATCGTGCAAAGAGATGTTGGAGGCGGGAAAACGGAGAAAGAGGACATAGATTGTTTAGAGGAATATCCAACAGCAAAATCGTTGATTATATCGGGACTAAATCAGGAATGTTTTGAATATTTAATCAAACATTATGGTAGTCAGTTTGAAGCTATTTCCTTTTGGAAAAATAAATCAGTCAGCGACTTGTCACCATTAGAGGATTTAACAAATGTAAAATTCATTCATTTTTTCTTTAATCAAAAAGCTACGGATTTGTGGAATATGGAGCGTAATGAGAAGTTAAGTGGCTTGTCCATTTATGATTTTTCCAAATTACATTCGGTTGTAAAAGTTGCTACCGCACCATATTTGAATTATTTTTCCATAGGAAATCGTGTCTGGCCCAAAATGGAAATAGAGAGCCTAAAGCCTTTAATTCATAGTCAAATTACACACTTTGGATGGTGGGGAGCAAAAATTTTGGATAATGATTATCTGTGTTTAGCGGATAGTCGTATTAAAAAATTAGATATGTTTATTAGGCATTTTACGATAGATGAACTGGCTCGACTGGTTGCTAACATTCCAGATTTAACAGGAGAAATAACGAAACCTTACAAGGAGTGTAGCATTATTGAAAGCGGGGAAAAAACGACCTATTATCTTCTCTGCAAAGGGAAACGAAAACTAATAAAGGGAAAAGATGATGATAAATTAAAAAAGTATTTAGAGGATTACAATAGCTTAGTTGAGAAGTACAAAATAGAATATACATAACATCGGGGAGATAGCAAAGCCAGCCGAGCCAGTCAACGGTCAAGATGAACGGTGCATATAAATGCACCGCCGTTGACAGCCCCGCCCGTCTTTGCTAAAGGGTAATCAAGGCGGGAAAGCCCTAAAATGGCTTCCCGCCCATTTCAATTTTGAGAGAAAAATCTGTCTGCTTTTTCGTGAGTGTGTCCACAAGTTCGGGACATTTTGTCCCGAAGTCCGGCGTAGGACGAGGGACGGGGCTTTCATATACGCCCTGTCTGCTGATGAAACCAGTCCTGCGCTTGCGGCTCCACGCCACGCAATCACAGCCCTGTTTTCCTGCCGTTTCAAATGCCCTTGCCCTCCCCGGCGGCAACGGCATTTTTACGGCAACGCCGACAGAGCGTATAACACACTACACTTTGCAAGCAAAGTCGTGTGCCAAGGGGCAAGCCCCTTTGGAAACCCCAGACAACAAAACAGGCTGAATATCTCGCACTTCCCCGGTGCTTGATATTCAGCCTTTATTTGTTGTCAGCAGCCCCCGTTTCGTGGTCTGCGTGTAGTTCCTTGTAAACTGACTTAACCTGGAGAATAAACTCCAGCTTGCCATCGCCGCCACCGAAGCCAAATTGGTGGTGGAGTTGGCAGAGGAGTAATTTGTAGTATATAAGGCAATACCACACAATTCCCGCCTTACGGCTTAAGCACCGCTCCGGCGGCTGCGGCACGGCATCTGCGTTGCCAAAATGCTCGATAAGACATCCAGTATTATCTGCGCTTTTGGCTTAGCATCTGTCGCACCTCGCTCGCCGTATCGGCACTTAGAATTATGCGGTATTGCCATAAAAATAGTTGGCAGACCATGAACCGTTATTCCATAGCAAACGGTGCGTAAAAAGTAAAGTGCCCGCGGGCTAAGGAACGCCGCACTGTGGCGTTCCTTACGGCACTGCGTGCCGCCGCCCTGTTCGAGTATCTCCGGCGCTGCACCAGATCGTGCCTTCTTAAAATAGAGCAACAAAAAAACGCCCTACACTTTCGTGTAAGGCATTCTTTGGTGCACCATGTGGGAGCAAACCCGAACACTTTTATGTATCCGGGCGGCATTGGCATCACGCGGCTGCTCACCCGGAAGTGATGCCTGTTGTTCCTCCGCGCGAGGATAAAAGAGGGGTGTTGAAACATCAAGGGGCTTTTGCGGCATATCCTCGCTTTGCAAACTGGGCTGCGGTATTCCACAGTCCCCTTGACATTTCCCCATCCCTCTTTTTTAGGCTAATCGCGGAACAACCCACATCTCCTTATCCCGGTGGGATAACAGAATCCAAAAGCAAACATGGAACTTGCTTAGTTCAATAGCATCATAGCGATATTCGCACCAATTCCGACACATGAAAAAGCCGCGAAAAAGTAAATTACCGCCTTTTTAATAAATGTTAATGCTACATTATCTCCACTTTTAGACGGATTTGCATTGTAAAAATCAGAATATCCATTCCAAAATATAATCGCTATAAGGCTGCTAACAGGCGGGATTACCACCGCCCATATCTTCGGCAAATAGTTTGTTGCCCCTGCACTGTTCCATTGCACAGCTGCTACATCTGGCAAATACATAAAGGCAACAATGCTAAGAATCACTGTCACTGCAAGAATGAGCAACTGGATTTTTGTCCTCGTATTCTTCATATCTTATCACCTCGATGTCATTCTATCACACGCATCATTCCAATTCAATTATATTTCTGTTAATTGATACGAGCAACACAAAAAGAGGGTGGGCACCACTTGTACCCACCCATTGTTTTTACCACGTTGAAATTGTATCATCGTTAAAATAATACGCTTGAAACACCGTACCGTCTTCCATAATGAAGCGCCCCTGTGCATCGTGCGGAATCTGCTCGGCCGCACGTCCGTCCCCGATGATGATGGTAGACAGCGTAGTGTCTGCGCGGCCACAAATGCGAATGTTCATGTTGTTCTTAATCTGACCCGGAAGAATATTAGCGTCCGGGCGCTGGGTCGCAAGAATCAGATGGATACCAAAGGCACGTCCCTGACGGGCAATTAGCGCAAGACGGGCTTCAATCTGTGCCAGCAATTCCTTACGCGCTTTATCCGCGCCCGTCTTGTCAAGCAGTTCTGCCACCTCGTCACAAGCAAAGACAATACGCTGCATATAATCCCCGGACTTTTCGCGGTACTCGGTGATGTTGGCGGCATCGACTTCCTTAAAAAGCCGTTTGCGTTCTTCCAAGGTATCTGCCAAGTGGTTCAGGAGTACAAGGAGTTTCGTTTCTTCCGTAATAATGTAAGCAAACTCCTGCCAAACATAAGAAAAATCAACGCCGCCCTTGAAGTCAGCCACATATACAACGTCCGCCTGTTGAATTGCCTGCCAAAGCAAGCACTGCACCAATACGCTCTTGCCGCTGCCCGTGTTGCCGCCAATCAGAATATGCGGGGTCTTGTCAATATCAACAATCACATCACCCGTCAGGCCACGACCAAGAATCAGCTTGTTGTCCTCATTGCGCAGAATATAGCGTTCATGCCATTCGATGGTATCAAAAACGTGTTCAGGCGGAACGCAGCACAGGCTCACCGTTCGGCGGTCATTGCCCTCTTTAACGCTGGCTATCAGCATATTTAGGGCGCTTTCAAGTTCAAGTTGTTTGTCCACCCAAGCGGACACGGGGAAACCCGTGCAGTGGTATGTCAGTATAACGGCATTGCCGCGCTGTTCTTTTTGAATCAGATACGGGGCTTCTCCCGCACTGTTCGTAAATCCAATGCGAGCAAAATTATGTTGCATTTCCAGCGCCCCCGGCACATAGCCAACGGCAGCGGCACTGACGGCAGCCCAACACAAATAGGTAAACTCTGCCGGTACAAACATAATGCCCACAAGTGAAACGGGCAGATGGTACGGCCAGTAGATTGCCGTGCACAGTGCCGCCCCCAGCAGCAGGAGCACAAGCAAGGCATGGCGCTTGCTGGGAGACACGACTGCATTGTGCAGCCCTGCCTTTACGGTATTGCAGAAGTTGTGCAGGTTGGTACGAGCACTCAATTCATTGTTGTTCAGATTCGTCATGGTCGTTCTCCTTTTTCGGTTCGATGTGTGGGGAAAGAAGATAACGCTGCTCCCAATCCCCCGATGTGGGATTCAGCACATAATCAGTTCCAACATCATCAATATCAAGATAGCGGCGGAAGTTCGTAAGGTAAGATGTAAATACAGAGGACACATACCCTTTTCCACAATTACACAAATCGTCAATTCGCAAAGGCGAGATAATAATAATGTTCTCATAACACGCAACCGCGTCTGAAAATCTGGCGGGCAACGTGCAGTAGTTACCGCTCAGCAAGCGGCGCATATCCTGCCACGGGAACTGTCCCAGATATTCGGTCAACACTACCGTTGTTTCTGCACAATAGCTATCCCAAGGGTGCGTGTAATCACTCACAACGTATGTATCCGACGTGTGAGAAAACAGCTTGTAAATTTGCTTCGGCGGGAAGTTTGCTTCAATGTAGATGCAATTAAGGTCACGATACACCGGGCGGAACTTTTGGCTCATAATCAAGAATCTGATTTTGCGTAATTCGCCGGAGCGGTTCCAAATGGTTGGATACAGCGTCATGATTTCTGCGTCACTTTTGCCGTCACCGATAGCTTGCAGCACATCTTCGCCAAGCGTCTTTGCTGTTGGGCTGTCCGGCGTTTTTCGCTTGCCGTCTGGAAGTAGCCCCCACTCCCAGAAGTTAGCTTCTGCGTCTGGGAGCTTTTCACCAAATTTTTCCGGGTGTGTTTGATACCATTTACCAGTTGGGTCTTTTAGCAAATACTGCCTGACGGATAAAATGCTTGCATTGCAGTTTTGAAGTGCCGCCATGGGAAATATCTTTTGAAGATGTCCGCCATGTGTTTGCGGCGGATAGTAAACCGCTATGTGTCCATGTGGCGTATGCTTACCATTTTCATCAGTTGTCAGGCTTTGCTCCATTACGCTCGACACATAAGTAACTGCCCCTGACGCAATGTCCTCTTTGAGCCGTTCAAGAATTTCTTGTTGTTCAAGCGAGATGCCGTGATTTTGAGGATTGTTAATTGTCAGCAGCCACAAGCGTGCTTTCTTCCCCAAAATGGAATCCTTGACTTTGCCTTTGACATCTTTCGGTGAAACCACAATCGTCTCATTTGCTGAACCGTTGAAATCTCGTGCCCTTGCCATTGCCATCACCACCTTTTGTATCTCAATGACTTGCTTCTATCTCAATAACTTGTCGTTTCATTGAGATACTTTTTTCATCTGTTCTACGTCTTATTTCTGCACTATCTCAATGTCTCATTGTCGCTCTAAGGTAATATTCCCCGCCCGTCCGGCGTGGGCCCGGTCGAGCGACCCAAAGGGCAAAAAGTAAGGCGGCAGCAGGGTGAGACGCTTTGGGGCATCCCGCCCTTGCCACCGCCCAGCGATTAACCGCTGATAACTGTTACACCCTCGGCCATTGCTTTAAGGTTGACGGCATCAATGCCGCGCTGCCCCTTCATGTAGCTGGGATAAATGCCAAGCTGAATGTTGGTAAACTTTACCAGATGGTCATAAGCATCTTCACCCAGCAGCTGCTTGCCCGGAATTTTGACATCAAGGCGTTCGCCCTGAAAGCCGGAGCAAGTCACCGTGTAAGTATAGCCCAGAACGGGTCGGTGCGATTGCCGTCAATGTACTCGTTGTAGGGGCGAATACCGCACAGGCGGAGACGTTCACCGAGGGTCGCAGGAGATACAATCACCTGCTTGATGGTCGCATTGTTCAGACGCATTTTGCTTCTCCTCCTTTCTGACCGCTGCATCACAATCCGAAGACTGCTTGCGTTGGTCGTCTATGTACGCCGCAATATCGCGGTACATCAGACAGGCAATACGGTCAATATCAAATTTTGACATCCTAAAGTCCATACTGCCCTCTTGACATTCGCGAAGTTGTAGCGTATCATGGTGATACTTTCAATATATTTAACTCGGTTGTATCACCATGATTAGTATAGCAGTATTTACTCATGTCCGCGATAGTCAAACCATACGCGCCATTTTACACGCACTCGGTTGTCTCATATTTAGGAGGAACTATGAACATTACATTTTGTGATGGAATGCTTTTGCAAGTTGACTTATATGACAACAAGGCCACCGTTCGTTCAAAGCAAGAAATTGGAACAGAAACCATAAATTTTTATAACTACTTTGCACAATATCGCTTGTCCCCTAAAGAGCAACTTTTGAAGTTGTCGAATTGTCCAGATAAAGAAGCTATTGAAATCATTTCCGGGCAGCCTCTTGCGAATCAATTCTTTTTAGATTACATTAACAGCCGCACAGATATTTATCCACAAAGTAAACAGGCTGCCACCGAAGAAGCCCTGACCTATACCCTCAATCTTGTTCAGTATGCCTTTTCGGATTTGGACGCTGCTTTTTCAGAACGTCCCGGTGCTGACGATACCAGCACACAGCGATTCGACAAAACCGTTTATCTGTTCACACACGAGGAACTTGAAGACGGTCAAACCGTTTTCAAGCCCAACCAGTTTACAACTTCCTTCGTTCTGCTGGATAACAAAATTGTTCTGGTATACACGGTAAAATCCTTGTATGAATATCTCTCCCTTGATTTCTACCACATTTATTTTTCATCTGATTCTGTCAAACAGGTCGCGGTCTGCCCCTGCTGTAAAAAAGCTTTTCGCATGAGCCAGCGCAACAAACTCTATTGCAGCAAATCATGCAAAGATAAAAGCATCAAGGCAAACAACAAAAAAAGTCCCTATTACTCCAAATACCGCTACTTGCAACAGTACCATAACAGACAGCTCAATGAACTTCGCTCTCAAAAGACTGATTCTTCCCCGCAAGTGCAGAAGTTGCAAGGCATTTATGATACTTGGAACGAATGGGCACACTCGGAATATGAACAAGCAACCAGAACTTACAACCTTATGCAGCAAGAAAAATTCAAGTTCTTTATCAATGTGAACACCTACCGCCAAGCGCAGGCAAATAATAGCTTTCCGAATTTTGAAACCGAATCTGCTGAAGAATTTGGAGAACGGTTAAAATCAAAATGGAAAGAACTGAAAAGAGGTGTAAAATGACAATGGAATCAAAACGCGCCGTAATTTATGCTCGATATTCGAGCAGCCGTCAACGCGAAGAAAGCATTGAACGCCAAATTGAAATTTGCAATGACTATGCTGTCGCACATAATATGCTCGTAATCGGCTCTTATGTAGACCGAAAGAAAACAGGAAAAACCGATACCCGACCTGACTTCCAGCGAATGATTTACGAAAGCAGCAAGCATTTATTTGACATTGTTCTGGTCTGGCGTTATGACCGCTTTGCCAGAAACTTAGATGACCACGGCGCATATGAACGGCTGCTCCACCAAAACAGCGTTGACCTAATTTCGGCAACCGAAGAAATTCCCGAAGGAAGTCACAGCGCCATTATCAAGGCTGTTATTCTCGGCGGTAACGAATCCTACTCTGTAGAACTGGCAGCAAAAGTATCAGACGGAATGCACCGTGCAGCCATGCAGGGGCAAACTTCCGGCGGACCGCGTGTTTTTGGTTATCGCGTTGTAGATAAGCACTATGTTCTTGATGAGGGTGAAGCGCAGATTATCCGCCAAATCTTCACATGGTACGACCAAGGCAAATCCATGACCGAAATCGTAAATCAACTCAATGCGCAGGGTGCTGTCAATGCTGCCGGAAAGCCGTTCATCATTTCCGTCATGCGCCGCATACTGACGAATCAAATGTATATCGGTATCCGCCTGTACAAAGGGGAAGACATCGGCATTCGCGTTCCCGCTATCATTGATAAGGAACTCTTTGACCGCGTACAAATCCAAGTCGGAAAGAACAAATGCGCCCCCGCAAGAAACAAACCTCTAAACGACCAGTATTTACTTACAACTAAACTGTTCTGCGCTCAATGTGGCAGCACCATGTCCGGCATCTCCGGCATTTCCAAAAACGGCAGCAAGTATCAGTATTATTCTTGCACCAATCGCTCCAATAAAAAGGGCTGTACAAAACACTACATCGGCAAAGAAGTCCTTGAAACCGCTGTTGTGGATACTGTTAAAAAGGTGTTGCTAGCAAACAATATCCCCGAACTGGCGAAAGCCGTTGTCAAATGCTGCAATGATGCGCAGGATAACGGCAACTTATTAAAACTTGAAAGCGAACTACGCGAAGTGAACAAAGGCATCAACAACCTGCTTGACCTCATTGAAGCCGGGCGCAACTCTCAGGCAATGGCAGACCGCCTTGAACAGCGCGAGCAGCAAAAGAAGCTGTTGGAACAAAATATTGCAAAAGAAAAAGTCCTCCATCGAATACCGACAGAGGACGAAGTAATTTTCTTTTTCAACAACTTTATTCAGGGCAACATTGATAGTCTGGAATACAACCGTTATCTGATTGATATTCTCGTAAACAGTATCTATCTTTCTGACGAAGAAGGCGGCACACAAAAAATGACCGTCCTGCTAAATACGCAGAACGGTCAAGAAACTGTCACATTAAACGACCTTACACAGTAGGGAATGGTGCAACAAAAAAGCCGCAACATTCGTTGCGGCTTTTTCTGGTGCACCATCGGGGACTCTCCCGCGCTCTAAAAACGCCCCAGTGGGGCGTTTTTGCCCGCCGGACCGGCGGCGGGCCCGAGCTGTTCTCGTCACCCGATGGTGCACCAGATTGAACCTTCTTTGAAAGATTGCAATAAAAAACGCGCTGCAATTTCTTGCAACGCGTACTTTGGTGCACCATCGGGGACTCGAACCCAGGACCCACTGATTAAGAGTCAGTTGCTCTCCTTAGTGGCTAATACTAAGGTTTTTGCCCCATACTTTGATCGGAATTACCAGTTTTATCTCTCTCATGCTGACTAATTGTTCCAATCCACAATTTTCACACATATTATACGCCAATTCATTCATCTTACCTATTGCGTTGTTTTGCTAAAGACCGTATACTTATTATATATTATTTCTTTCATACGATTTCCTTTAGGAGTGATAGAATGGGTTTGTTAAATACCAACATCTGGCAAGATCATGATTCTGAACTCGCAAGAATTAGTTACTCTGCAAGAATGTTATACCTATTACGTGGGGCAATTTGCCTAGATCGTATGGAACTGGCAAAAAGGTTAGGTGTAACTTGGCCCACTGCTTCAAATACCGCAGAGAAATTACAAAAAATCGGCGCATTACGTACCGTCGCACAAGAGGCTGTATCAGAAACTGGAAGTGGAAAAAGTAGTTATTCCCTAATGGTAAATCCTGATTATGGCTATTTTGTTGGCATTTCGATTGGTTCATCAGAAATCAAACTTGTTGTTCTCGATTTTAATTTTGATCCCTTGTCAAAAGTTTCATTACAAGATTATCTATGCTTCTATGCTGAGTCAGAGGGAAACCCAGTTGTATTTGATTGGCGAAAATATCTAATGCAGAGCGACGCTACAACTAATGGTTACATCAAAATTCCTACTCCAGAATCTGCAGAGCGTTTCAGTGCGACTATCAATCAAATAGTTAATGGATTGATTGCTGCAGACATAAATCAGCAAAACCAATCCCCCTCCACAGCAAAACATCTGCTGGGTATTGGATTCGCATTCACCGGTGCTGTGGATGTAGAAAACAAAACAGTCACCGAATCATTTAATTTGCCATTTTTGCGAGGCATAAGCTACAAAACCTTAATCTCACCAAGTAACCGTGAATACCTCGAAAGTCAAAATATTACTGTCTCATTTCAGCATAATGCCAAAACAGTAGCCATTGCTGAAAAATATTATTTGCAGAAAAACAACTCTCCACTTGGTGAATCCGAAGACATCGTCAGTATTTATTTAGGTACCGGTATTGGTTGCGGTTTAATTTTAAATAATCGTTTATTTACAGGTACCAAAAATTATAGTGGTGAACTTGGGCATATTCCTCTACTTATACAAAGCAACAAAGCTATCACGCTGGAGGAGTACATTCGCATTTATGTTTTTGGCGAATCTGATTTTGACACTTACCGCAAAATGAAACTATCACAGTTACGAGAAATATTGAATCAGTCTGTCGAGGCTCAAAAGCACTTTTCCCAAGCGCTTGGATATGCCATTAATACCGTGGCAACTCTGTTTAACCCTTCCTTAATTATTTTGTCAGGTAAACTCTCAGAATTAGCAAGTACTTGTTTAGATAGTATCTACTCATACCAGTTCTCTGCATTGCCATATGTCTTTGACAGCTACAAACTTCAAATTTCTGAGCAAGGCATCTGTTCACCTGCAATCGGTGCTGCAATGTATGCATTTTATGCACGCTACGATATAAACGTACAATTTTAGTAAAATCAACCATCCAAGAGGCAACCATCCACGCACGGTCCATCTACCGATGCGCAGGGTGGTTGTTTTCCGTCTAATTGAATCGCATTTCGCCCTTTTGTGCTTACATTGTAGTTATTACACAAATTTCTTATTATATTTTCTATACATATATTATTAGTTCTAATACGCAATGCTCTTTACACGCCGCCACAGGTAGGATATAATTATAACAAAGAAAGCGCTATCTTTGCTGAACCGTTCTTCCAAATTGAAATTTCAATGCAAAGGAGGTGTTCCGCGTGATTTCGACTTAATAGGATTGCTATCGAAGCTTCTGGAACCGTATACCAAAGAATTTAAGCCTACGCAAGGCGTAGTCATATTCATCGCTATCCTTGTATGTGTTACATTCACGATTCCCTCCGTCCTCCTTCATATCCAGCGAATGCGGGAATTGGATAATGAATACACACGCGATAGATGGGCACACGAAGAAGCTCTGGCCGATGACGAGATAGAGTCCCGGAAGCTCGACATCGAAGAAAATAAGGCTCACGCCGAAACTGAACGATTCACGCTCCAACCATGTTGGGAGTGTGAAGTCGAACCGGATGACCTGCGTTCAGAATCGGCTCCCAAGGCATCGTGTCAAAATTTACCACCATCTTAAGGTCATCCCAGAAGGTTGATTATGATTTTTCACAAATATATTTAGCCGCAACACAGTAGTGTTCGCGGCTTTTTCTATTTTATAAGGCATACATAATATCATACTAAGCAATCGCAATCAATAGCGTTTCACATTTTATATTTTTTTCGCTCAAACGATTCAAACTAATCACAGTCACACCCAAATTCAAATCTTTGCTCCACAACATATAAAGTGAATACCTCTTCATTTTAGCAGAAGAATTTTCAGATATCTTCCATTGGACTCGCCAATAATATGTAGTTATCTGCTGTTTGCGGAGGCTCTGTAATACATTATCATTGGTTGGATCTTAGCCACTCTGGGGGAAGTTCCAGTTGCTCCACTTCCTCCGACGTCAATTCCTGAAAATCTCCACCTCTGTTGTCGGGCTGGATGCGTTCCCAGCCTTTCTGCCGCCCATAGGGCTGCGAAAGTACCGGGGATTAGAAAACACCCTCCGCCCGGTCACGCTGTTGTTCATAATCTCATTGATTTCCCGGATTTCCCATTGCTTCGGCTCGTCAAAACTGTGTCCCAGGGCTTCCCGGAACAGTTGCTTGGAGCAGACCATGTTATCCGAACACTTTTCCAGATACTCGATGATCTGCCCAGCTTTGGTATCCTCCGGCATGAAGTCACGCTGGTGGACTTTCAGATATTCGTTCACTGCCGGGCTGAATCGGAGCTCGAAGTTTCCGCTGCGGTAAATCTCCATTGCTTCTGCCCAGACCTGTATGAGATACTCCCTTGTTGCTGGTTCATCGTCCAGAATGTGGATTTCTGCAAGCTCTGGATGTACCATGACTGGCACAAAACGGCGGTTGCCGGTGCGGTCAAGGGGCAGAAAATCCAGCGTATTGGAAGTGCCGCAGAACACACACTGCCGTTTTCGGTCAGCCGGGTGGGTTTCGTATGGCACTTTATAGGTTTCCTTCTGGCGGCTGAGAAAGGATTTGATTTCCTCAATGCTCTTGGCATTGGCGGCGGCAATCATCTCTGACATCTCAATCAGCCAGTGTCCCTGCATCTTGCTGTACACATTTTCATCGTCCAACTTTTTCAGGTCATCGGAAAACCAGTCATCCTGAACTGCCAGCAATCGAAAGAACGAGGATTTTCCGGCTCCCTGACCGCCCACCAGACAGAGCATGATTTCGAATTTACAGCCGAGACGGAACGCCCGTGAGATTGCACCTAACAGAAATAAAAGCATCGCTTCATAAGTGTAATCATCGGCATCAGCTCCCAGAAAGCGGTGCAGGCAATAACGGATGCGTTCCGTACCATCCCACTGCAAGGCGTTGAGAAAGTCCCGGACAGGGTGATAGCGATTTTCATTGGCAATCACCATTACGGCACCCTGTATCTTTTTCTCGATGGTCAGCCCATACTTTTCTTCAAAATATAAGAGCAGATATTTGATGTCCACATCGGTCAGGGTCGGGCTGTCCTGATACCAGCCGAGGGGCTTCACAATATCCACTCGTTCTGTCAGCAGATTTTTTCGGATTGCTCCTTTCAGCACTGGGTCTTGCTGATCTGCTGGAATATCTAGGTGCAGATCGGCCAACTTGTCTTTGACCAGCAGAGCCAGCTTCCAGGCGGATTCCGGGGGAATGTCTGCGTCCATCCCCTCGGCATTCCATACGCCGCCATGTTCGCCGAAGCCTTGTAATAAACTTATTTTATTTCTAATTTATGCGTTGTACTTATTTGTATCTTTCCGGGTGCCTATAAATCAACAATATTTTATTTCTATTTTTTTTTATATATTGTAGACCCAATCGGCTTACATTTGTTCTCGCTAGTACATTTTGAAGATGATTTGGTTCCAGTTTTTTCCCTAATATCAATTCTATCATTTTACAAAGTCCTTTTAAACTTCCATCATAAACAGAGATATGTGTTTTTTCAAAAAATCTCATGATATAGAACGTATACATGCATTTCCCTTTCGTTTGCATAAATAATAAAACAAGGAGTGCGCGAATAAGCGCACTCCTTGTTTTTTTAATCACTTGAATTGCTTGCACGAAGGAAAAGTATATCCGGCTGCTTTTGGTCATTAAGGAAAACCGATTTTGCCTTGTCCATTTGACCCTTGGAAATCTTTTTAGATGTCATCATCAAATGCCGTACCATTCGCCTAATCATCGTATTTTTCACACTGACCCTATGATCATACACTTTCTCACACTCGGAAATGAATACATCAATTTTACCGGCCAGCTCATGGGCTAGAATACGTTCTATTTTGTAGGTATCTGCTTTACCAAAATCGACATACTCTGAATTTATCAAGTGTAAGTAAGAATTAGGCTTATACGCATTCAGGATAGCCGAATAGTACAGCTCCAGTAACAACGACATTGACTCCCATTGTAATACTCTTAGTGCATCCTCTTCTTTATAATCTTGTCTTCCAAACTCATTCGTTTGAAACTCGACAATAAACCGAATCAGCTCTTCTTTATGCAACTCGATATCTTTTGCCCACGCATTAAAAATCTTATTAGGTAGTTCGTATATCTGTTTAACAAATTGTTCTTTATCCTTCTTCTTCATCAGGTGTTCGAAGTTGGGAAAGCATCTTGATACCGTAATAAGAAGAGAGAGTGACCTTGACAACCTATTTGTTAGTTTTGAAAGGTCTTCTTCCTTATAATCATAAATGTCAATTGTATCAATGGTATTAGAATCCACCTCATCGCGATCTTTTTCTAGCGCTTTTTCCTGATCTTTATCAATTTCCTTTTTTGTAGGAATTGAGACCGCAAAAGGTTTGCTAGATTGAAGATATTTTATATCCTGATTATCAAAAGAAAACTCTTCCCAATCACTTACAGACAAAACAGCTTGATCAAGAATCAAATGTAATGGATAAAGGCTATCTGTCAAATAAGAAATAAACATCAATATGGAAGCATTAATTCCGAAGCAGGCGTATTTCAACACATCTGTCAACGGGACATAATTGTTTTCTACTCCCATCCGGCGTATTTCTCGCGCCACAAAGTACGCAAGATAATTATTATTTAAGAACTTATATTCATTTTGGTTTCCGCAAGTAAGTAAAACTTTAGCTTTGATACAAATATCAATAAACGTGTGTATGTTCACATCATCGCCATACTCATCATTGTATTGCTGAATAACAGAGGTAAGTTCAACGTGCGGAATGGGATATTTCCTATGCGAATGAATGTAATAGGCAATCTTATCAAGAACAATATATACCTTATCTACTGATAGCGTTCCAGAAACGTATCTCTGAATCGAAGAGGTTATTGAAGCCTCAAAGACTTTACCAAAAATGTTTCCGTCTGTTTGAACACCTGTTGCCCGGTTTTGAAGATAGTAAGTGACATACTGCAGTATAGTATTTGGTGTTAATGACAAGTATCTTCTTTGCTTTTTTAACGATGTCGTTATTGCTTCCACATATTTTTCGCACTCTGAGTTGTCATGAAGCTTTAATTGCACAACACGGGATACTAACTCTGTTCTCTTGTCTTCATAGACCTTCAACAATCTATATTGGGTAAACTGATCCTTATCTACAGTCATTTTTATTCGTTCTTCTATGTTTAGTTCAACATTAGTACTTGACGTGTAAATAATGTAACCGAATTCCGATTCAACCCCTTCTATAAATTTACCCAAATGATTTTGCTTAATAAGGTGTATATCATCAACAAGCAAAATTTTTTGTGTTTTATCCATCCGCTGGAATTTCTGGTATTCTATTGGATCGTCTCCATATATATCTTCAAATATATTTTTAATTACTCGTGCACGGTTTCCAGATTCTATTTGATCAACACTGCAGAGCAAAACAACCTTTCGTTTGTTATAGTATTCAAAAATTTTCTTTAGTAATGTCGTTTTTCCAGATCCCGATTCACCAACGATTCCAATTTTCTTCTTTTGCTCCATCTCTTTTATGAAATCCTCAAAAGAAGAAATTTCCGTTTCTAGTGTATCTTCATTTACTATTTCTTTTCTCAATCTTGGAAAAACAAAATAATCAAGCACACTTTTTGAAACACCATACTGTGCATCGCTTAGTATGGCATCAACATAATTCTGCTGTAAGTTTCCCGGAATACCATAAGAAGGCTTTTTAGGCAGTACTATGCTGGGTTCTGAATCAATTTTATAGAATTTTCCCCTATCCGTTTGTGCAAGGCAACATTTATACCGATCACATTGAAAAGAATCTGTATCAAACAGGCATGTAAAGAACTCGCTATTCCGCCAATCGCCTTTATTAGAGAGCGCGCCTCCACAGAAAACTGCTACAGCCTGACTATCGTTATAAGAGATCCTTTGAGTTGCATGATAATGGTCATGCCCACTAAAAATAATCGAGCTCTTCGTATAAACGATGTCTTCCAACCTAGCTCGCATCGAATCATTAAAATTTTGCGTTGAATGGTGCATTACTGTGATTACGAAATCTGCTCCTGTGGGCTCTTGCAACTGATCCAAGACATCATCTGGTAAATAATGTAACCCTCTATCATCCGCATCAAGCAAAGACATCGGTGCCGTATTCAACAAATTGAATTCAAAGCTGAAACCTTCATGCTCAATCACTTTGCGTTGAAGAAATTTTTCGCTTTCTCCATATGGGCATTCTTCTCTTTTTAAGAATTCAAAGAAATTCTTTTGCATAGAGAACTCTCGATCAATATATGTCTTGAGTTCTTCGTCTTTCCTTCGAGAAAGAACAGATTCATAATCTTCCCTATCAGGTCTATCTTCAGGGTATTGCCTATCATGATTTCCTGGCACAAGAAGCACCTTGATTTTTTCTTTGTCAATTTTAACTTTCCCGAGAATTGATGCTTGCAGTTCGCCAACAAACTTTTCCGCTTCGTTGTATTCTTCTGCGCCACCACTAAATGCTATGTCGCCTGAAAGCACAAGAAAAATCATACTTATGGGGCATATAATTTTCGCCGCTACTGCATTAGCTATTTCTTCGCAATCCTTTTTTGTATAAGAACTATCTGAAACAAAATGCATATCGCTCAGATGTAAAAATAAAACTTTCATTTATACACTTCCTTAACCATAAAAGAATCACTTAGTCTTTTCCTATATCCTTTTTCATTAACGGATGAGTGTTTCACCTTTTTCCCAGTCATTTATTTCAACTCCATTAAAAAAGAGGGAGCATTTTTGCCTCTATCGATTCATTCTAATCTCATATACACACAAGCTTAGTTTTAATTCAAATCTGGAAGATTATAAAGGATTCCCTTTTTGGTTAGTATAGCATATTGCCACATAAATAGCTATAGGTATTCTCCATTTTGCTTTCAAGCACAGAAAGTATTATATCACCTATTTTTGACGCACATACCTCTAACATGGTAAAGTCACCTCACAAATTTCATTATCGTTTCCAATCACTCTTTTGTTGCATATCTTTATTATACCACATATTTGACATCTGTTGGTTACTTTTCCATTAAGAGCTTCTTATCATGCGCGATATATTAAGCAAAAACCGGTTGCTTTGCATTTTGCATTGCAACCGGCTTTCAATTTTCTTTTTAACTTTGGAGCATGGCTCTGTATTTGGCGCGATCTGCTTCAGGAATATGCAACGCATCCATTGCTGCATCGGCAGACACTTTAAAGCTGTTCATCACGTTACGAATCGCATTGAGAGTTGCTTTGTTTTCGCCCCTCTCTTCACCGATGCCAATTCCTTTCGCAACGCCCTTTTCCATAACACCTTGGCTCAAATTGCACATTCTGCGCACCTCACTTTCAAGCGTTTGTGTCATCGGAACATCAAATTCCGTTTCCAATATCTCTTTCTTCGTTTCGGGGCTCTTTTCTTCTGAAAGCAGTACTTCCAAGAATTTCAGCAGCCCGCCATAGTTTTTGTCGTCCTCATCGCCCAAGCAAATCATCACGGCGCTCATCAGGTCGTAGTTTCTGACTTGCTCAACCGCATCACCAATGATATGCTTTTCCTGTATAGAATACTGCGTAATCGTGTTTCTGCGGTTTTTCGGCGGGTTCATACATACCCAAATCGAGTACACTTTCTTGATTTTTCCGTACTCACCTTTGGTAAATTCTGTGCCATACTGTGCCGAAATCATACGGCTGCAATAGTAAATTGCACGTTTCAACAGCGGGTATCCCGCATTATAGCGGTTCTGCGCCTCCACATTCAGAATCAGCCCAATCAGTCCGTCCTCGCTTGGTGCTGTGGCATAAAAACGGACATCGTAGCGGATTGTACCCTCTGTCAGCGTCACATCTTCCGTGTTCGCACCGTGGATTGTAGCCGAGATATTACGGTTGGTTTCATCGGCATCCACGCCGACAGCGCCAATCTGCGGTTCACCTTCGATATACTTCTCCGCAATCTCTCGCACCGTACAGCCTCGATATTCCGGAACGCACTCCTTCATAATAACGGCCAAAATGCTTTTGTTAGCAAGCAGACGCTTAACGCCTTCATCGTAGCGGGCATCGGCATCTACTTGGGATATGCTTTGCGCCAGATAATTTTCTTCCTGCTGCATGGGATAAGCGCCTCCTTTCCTTGCCTTTATTATACGCTGTTTCTTTACTTTTTGCAATAGTGCTGTCCATAGCACAAAAAGTGGACTATTCACTTTCCTGCGTGAACAGTCCGCCTTTTCTGTTATGCACCAATTTCTGTATTGTAAGTTTCTGCTGTGCATTCCAGAAACTGTCTGTACTTCATATTAAACTTCACAATAACTTGGTATTTTCTTCCGACCTCTACCCTATCAATCAGATGGCTCAGTATCATTCGTTTCATTTCCAGCGGAGCGGTGTCAAATTCTTCTGCCCAGCCTTTAAAGTCATCGTAGTAAGTACGCAGTTTCCGAATTTCAGCCGCTTCGTTTAACCTTGCATTTTGGAGTTCCGCGTACTCTGCCTTAGCATCATCCAGTTCCTGTTGGTATCGGCGGATTTGCTTGGCAATCATGTCCTCGGTAAAATTGCTTGTTCCATCAAGGCATTTCAGTATCTCACCCTCAAAGCGTTCCAGGGCGTGCTGAGCGGCTTTTATCTTTTTCTCCGCTGCTGCACGTTTTGTCTTTTGCAGGTTCGACTCCTGTCGAATCCGATTCTCAGCCACTTGGGAATAGGGTGTGTCTCGGATTTGCTCGAATACTTCCTCTACAATTTTCAAGACGATGGCATCCACTCTCTCGGCAAGGTACAGTGCTTGCCCATCACAGTCTCTGCCGCCTTTGTTGCGTTGGCCGCGCTGAAAGCAGTTATACTTGGGCTGGACTTTTTCGCGGATACTACCATCCGCCAATTTGTAGCGGTCTGTGTGCATAAAGCCGGACATCTTCGCTCCGCAGTGGGCGCAGTAGACAATACCCGCCAGCAGCGTCGGGTTCTGGCTGGTATGGGCGATTCGCCTGTCTTGCGCTGTCTTTGCGCTGCGTCGGCTGATAATGTCATTGGCTTTCTCGAATGTATCTTGGTCGATGATCTGCAATTCCGGGATGTATTCCGAGCGAGCATTTTTCGTAATTATGTAGCCTGTATACCCCTCGTGGCGGATAATTCGGATTATGTTGCTCGACTGGAACTTTGCTCCGGCACGGGTACGCAATCCTCGGTTATTTAACATTTCAGCCAGAGCATATCCACTGGCACCTTCTTGGATAACCTTATAAAAGAGCTCCCGAACCCATGTAGCTTCTTCCTCATTGATGACCAGATCCATGACCGGCTTATCCCGCTTGTTCCGTCGGCCTTGGTCTACCAGTTGATAACCATAGCACACAAAACCACCTGTATAGTGACCACTGGACACGATTTGTCGGATTCTATCGCGGGTTCGGATGGATGTTTTCTCCGACTCCCCTGCCGCCTGCCAAAAGCGGATGTAGTTCATCAACTTATCGCCGTGTGTCTCGATTTTCTGCTGGCCTTCATGGGTACTCCACATTTGAATTCCATGCTGGACGAACCATTCTAGCACAAAGGGAGTTTCGCTTTCAATTCGTCCGAGGCGGTCAAACATATAGACCAGCAGAATGTCAAATTCTCCGTTGGCGGCTTCTTCCTTCAGTTGCTGGATGGCATCGCGCTTTGAAGCTGACACCTTAGAACCGGAGACGCCCTTTTCGGCCACCTCTTTTACCACCCGCCACCCTTGCTTTTGTGCGAACTTTCGGCAGTCAATTTTCTGCATTGGAATATCATCGTGGTCTACCTGCCCTTTTGTGGATACTCGATAAGCCAGTGCAACGCGCGGTGCATCCGCTTCAAGATGTATCTGCTTTCCCTTAAAATAGGCATCATCCAGCCACATCTGGTCCGCTACCGAAATTTCAATAGCTTGGCCATTCGAATCTACGCAAATCATTCTGTTCACCTCGCTGTTCATCTTGCGAAATGGTTGGTGCATTTTCGCAAGACAAACGATACTCTATCATAATAAGGAAAGCTATTCACCAAAACGGAGAAGAACCGCTGCCAAAGTGGAGCGCAATTCTACCTATTATCCTGTTCTTCCCGTTGCTTGCGCAAATCGTATGCGGACATGATTAGTTCTTTGATCGGAATCATAACGTCCGTTTCACAGTTTTCGCAAAAGGTCAGTTCTGCGGTGTACTCGCCGCAGCGAACAACGATGCTTTGTACACCGCTCTTTCCTCTTTTTGTCTCAAGGATTTCCATCTTTGCATTCCTCACATACCCATACAGGCTTTCTTTTCTTGGGGCGCCTCAGCAATCTGCTCTCCAGCCCAGTTAGGTACAATTCATATTGCAGGTTGGTTTTTGTGGTGATTAGCACCGTGCCGTGGTTCTGCAAAAAGCGCAGGATGCGGTACAAGATTGTAATGTCGTGGCTCAAACGGTCAAGGCTCTGCACCATCACGGCATTGACGCGCCCCTGCTGCACAGCGGTAAGCATGGCGAACAAAGCCGGTCGCCAGAATTCGGTACCGTATTTTTGCTCCATGCAGGAGTTGACGATGATGTAACCGCGCCTGTCGGCTTCGCGCATGACATCCGCCAGCTGATCCTCCAATGCGGGCAGGTTCGGTGCGGCACTGCGGGCAAACGCCCATACTTTGTATTCTTTCATGGGCGCACCTCAGAATTGATCCATCAACGGAAGCCGAACATCAAAGCGCGGCTTGCCAAAGGATGCCCGCGTGAAGCGGTCACCGACAAAGCGTTCCAGCCCGCTGTTGATGAGTTCGGCGTTCAAGTCACATTCAGTGGTAATAAGGTAGACATCATTCTGACGCAGAATTTCAATAACTCCCACCAATATGTAGTTGTTGCGGCTGATTTGCTCCAAATCGCGCACCATCACGGCTTCAATCCGACCGTTCTCTACTGCGTCCAACATAGAGCGCAGACCAATGCGGTCTTTCAAGGTGTTTCCGCTGCAATGGTCAAAAGATGTGCCGCGCACAAGAAAACCGTGTCCGGCGGCTTCGTCGATAAGGTCATACAGCCGGTCAAAGGCAATGCGCGGATCGCTGTTGGCGCAGCGCACATAAATCCAGACATCGTGGTTTCGCATAAGGTACATCTCAGGTTCCTCTTTTCACAAAAAGTAATCCGGGCGTTTCTGCTCCCGGATGAATTGCTGCACATCCTCGATTTTCTCGGTGACCGGGCAGGTCGGCAAAGCTGCCAGCGCGGCATCATGGTACTTGCCGCCGATGCCCGCGCGTTCATCCAGAATCGCTACCACGCAGGAATCCTGCTCGGTACGGATGGCACGGCCAAATCCCTGCCGCAGTTTCTTCTGCATTTCGGGGATGATTTCGGCGTTTATATAATCGCGCAGATTCGGGTACTGCCGGCGCTCATAGTCGCTGACCGGGTCGGGAATCGGAAACGGCAGCTTTGCGATAATCAGCAGAGACACCATATCGCCGGGAAAGTCGATGCCCTCCCAGCAGGAACCCGCCGCAAACAAGACACCGTTGCCGGACTCTTTGAACTTTTGGATGATTTTGCCGCCGTTGCGCCACGCCTGATAGGTCGGGTATTGCCACTGACCGTCCGTCAGTGCGCGGACTTCTGCCATCTGGCGGTACGCTGTGAACAGCACCAACGCATGACCGTGGCAGGCATCCACCAATCGGACGATTTCTTCTGCCATTTTGCGGTTGTCCATAGACAACATTAAGTCGCGGTCAAGGTCGCAGAGTTCCGACACAAAGCTGTCCTTGATGTAGCTGGCATAGTCCTGCAAATACAGCACCCTGCCATACCGTGCGTCCAGCTTGAAATGGTCGGCGGCAAATTCCATGCTGTCGGGACAGAACCAATCCTTGAAATGCTGGCCGCGTTTGGCGTGTTCGTGGATATTGAACTCCGCCGCAGCCTGTTCCCCGGCCTTGAAAAAGTCGCGGAAAATATGCAGACGCTCGGTCAGCGTCAGTTCGGTTGCCACCGAGGAAAGCTGCGCAAGGTGCGTCACCAGATCCGTGCCAACGCGGGCAAAGTAACTGCGGGCCTCGTCCGCATTGCGCTTTACCACGCTTACGGTCAGATAGCGCTCCCGCACGATGCTGTTGCTGGTGCCGGTCACTTGGGCGGTCAGCATCTGATTGAACTCGTGGCGGTACTCGTCCAAGCCGTCATCCTTGTCAGGCAGTAGGACGCTGCGCTCGAACTCGGCCTTATTGATGCGGCGGTTATAAATCGTGATTTTCGCAGATGCGCCAGAGTCGAGAGCATTCAGCAGTTCCGAATAGTCGAGAAACATGGATGTTTTGTCCTCTTTGCTGGCGATGGCGTAGTTGATGTCGGTAAAAGACCATGTTTTGGAATACTGGTTGCCGACTTGGAAAATCCCATCCGCAAAGATACGGCGGATGGGGATGGCGTCCTGTACACTGCGCGGAATACGGAACTTTTCGCGTTCCATCTTCTGCGCTTTCGACAGGGTTTTAATCAAGCGGTTTCCTCGCTGTCATGGGTGTTTTTCTTCATAGGCAAACCTCTCTTTCGCTTTATGCCCGCACGGATGGCGGGCTGCATGGCTTCGTAGTAGTAACTGTCGGACTTGAACACAAGGCGTTTCGGGCAGAGGATTTCAGACTTGAACCATGCCCACAGCACCTGTTCGGCGGTCATGCCGTGGTAAGTAAAGAATCCACAGGCGGCAAACGGTGCGGCACCCAAGATGCACATCCAGCCGATTTCTTCGGTGCCGACATACGACTGTAAGGCGAAGTAAATGCCCACCGCCACGCCGACCGCCAGCACCGAGCAAATAAACTGCCGCGTATTCAGCCCGAAAAAGATGTTTTCGTGGTAGTCGCGGACTTCTTTCGGAATTTTGATTTCCATTGGCAATCCTCCTTACAATCCCATAATTTCCTTTACAATTCTGTCACAGCCCTTAATCGCCCCAACCAGCACCAGCAAGTTGAATGCCAGCTCACCGACATAGGTCCAGACAGCCGTCACCACTGATGTGCCGGTATCCACGGCGGGTGGGCTGGACGAAATGGCAGAGAAAATGATGCAGGCCAGCGCAATGACCACACCCTGCAGGCAGACGCCCACATAGCTGCGGATGAAGTTTTTGCCAACACTGCTGGTCGGCTCCCCGGCAAAGGTGGACAGCGGAATCGGAGCAATCGCAGCATACATCCACAGGCTGAACATTCTGCCGTAGACCGTGAGGATCATGGTAAAAGATAAAACCGTAATCAGCAGCCCGCCGATCAGCGTAACCGCCCACAGCGGAATGGAATCCCAGAACCCCACATTGTTGATGGCATCGATCAACTCCTGCGGCAGCGATACGCTGCTCATCCCGGAGCTGCCCAATTGCGTAATAATGGTGGATACCATGCCCTGCACAATGGAGAACACCGCCAGCATCAATTCCAGCCCATAGGTCACCGCACCCTTTGCCAGCGCAAAGCGGATGAACAGTTTGAGGGCGTGTTCGGGCTTTTTGACTTCCACAAAGCTGCCGCAGGTTTTCATAACGCCCACAGCAAAGAAAAGCACCAGCAGCCCATAGCCGATCGCCTGCAACGCGCCGTGGATGCCGGTCATTACACCCCAGACTTGCCCACCTTTGAAGGTCTGCGGGCTTTCGGTCAGCAGCGACCATATTTCTGCCAGCTTGT
>OHYE01000361.1_pt1 | contig 26860 bp, 20 predicted proteins | sample 1580141 | NCBI WGS metagenome assembly OHYE01 (sample SAMEA3882530, study PRJEB24775) | human gut metagenome | biome: human-associated habitat; feature: intestine environment; material: feces | place: Netherlands | collected 2009/2010 | reverse complement strand
AAACCAAACAGAGGGGGCTGCGGCGGCGACACCATAGAACAGATCAGTCTGGGTGGATGCCCACAACGCAAACAGCCCGGCCAGTGAATAGCCGCCCAGAATGATTTTGACGTTTTCCGGGAGATGAAACTGCCGCTTCAGCGTGGGGATGACCTGTTCCATCAGAAAGCGCAGGGTGTCCATAGCATTGCCGCCAAACCCTTGCGTTCCCCACACAGCAGGGGCTTCCCACGGAGAAAGTGCATCGTTCCAGCTTTCCACGGGCACGGCCGCAAACAAAAAGTGGTGCGCACTCTGTGCAATAGCGGTAACCTCGCTTTCCATGCTTTGCAGCTCGTGTTCGCCGGTCATTTGGAGCAGCAGGTATTCTGCATGGGCTTCGCCGTAAATGCGGCAAGGTTTGTTCCTGATTTGTATTGTCTGGGCAGTCACTGCGGCGTCCTCCCGAAAAAATTTTGATAAGCCCAGTATAGCAACTGAAAAATCATTTTGCAATTCAAAAGGCGTTCATAGCCGTAGCAAGCAGTGTCTTCGTATATACAAAGACCATTTTTGCGTTGCAAAATGCTTGTTGGGAAATCCCAAACCCTTGAACTACATCCGATGGATGCAGGCTACGCGTTTTTTGCAAAACGCTCTTTCAGCACACCGCAGGAATGCGCAGCCATCACGGAATTGTGATGATTACAGGGATTGGGATTGCATCCCAACAAGCGAATGAACACAGCAGAATTTTAATTCTGCGTGCGAATTTAGCCTTTGTGCGCACAAAGGCTCTGCTCGCCACGGTTATGGTTCTGCGAATGCGATTGAGAAACTTTTCATTCGCATTGCAAACCGGGTGGCACTTTTGTATAATTGGTTCAATGAACACACGCATAAAATCGGAGGGGTTGTCCGATTAAAAAATCTAAAAATGCGCTATTGCAGGCCACTGGGAGGAATAGCATGAACAAGCAGCAACTCGCATCGAAAATCTGGGAATCTGCCAACAAGATGCGCTCTAAAATTGAAGCCAACGAGTACAAGGATTACATTCTGGGCTTCATGTTTTATAAATTTCTGTCAGACAAAGAAGTCAAATGGCTGAAAGAGAATGACTGGACAGACGAATATCTGCCGGATTTGACCGAAGACGATGTCGAAACGCTGGATACCGTTCGGAAGAATGTCGGCTATTTTATCGCCTATGAAAATCTGTTTTCCACATGGATCAGCAAAGGCAACGACTTCAAGGCTGACGACGTAACGGTGGCATTGCAGGCATTCAGTCGACTGATCGACCCGCACCACAAAAAGGTGTTTGACGGTGTCTTTGCTACGCTGCAAACCGGCCTGTCCAAACTGGGTGAAAGCTCCGGTGCGCGGACAAAGGCCATTCGCGACCTGATCTATCTCATCAAAGATATTCCCATGGACGGCAAGCAGGATTATGATGTTCTCGGCTTTATCTACGAATATCTGATCAGCAACTTTGCAGCAAACGCAGGCAAGAAGGCCGGCGAGTTCTACACGCCGCACGAAGTTTCGCTGCTCATGTCTGAAATCGTGGCGTACCACCTGAAAGACCGGGAAGAGATCAAAATTTACGACCCCACCAGCGGTTCCGGCTCACTGCTGATCAACATTGGTCAGTGTGCCGCACGGTATATGGGCAATGGCAACAACATCAAATACTACGCACAGGAGTTGAAGGAAAACACCTACAACCTGACCCGCATGAACCTTGTCATGCGCGGCATTCTGCCCGACAACATTGTAACGCGCAACGGCGATACGCTGGAGGAAGATTGGCCGTACTTTGAAGAAAACGACCCGGTCAACACCTACGACCCGCTGTTTGTGGATGCGGTGGTATCAAATCCCCCATATTCGCAGGCGTGGAATCCGAACGACAAAGAGAACAACCCGCGCTTTTCGGATTACGGCCTTGCCCCCAAAGGCAAGGCAGACTACGCCTTTTTGCTGCACGACCTGTATCATATCCGCAATGACGGCATTGTGACCATCGTTCTGCCCCACGGTGTTCTATTCCGTGGCGGTGAAGAAGGTACAATTCGCAAAAATCTGATTGACCACAACAACATTGATGCAATCATCGGTCTGCCCGCCAATATTTTCTTCGGCACAGGCATTCCCACCATCATCATGGTGCTGCGGAAGAATAAAAAGGATTCGGACGTTCTGATTATTGATGCGTCTAAGGGCTTTGAGAAGGACGGCAAAAACAACAAGCTGCGTGCCTGTGACATCAAACGCATTGTGGATGCTTACAAGGAACGCCCGGAGAAAATCGAAAAGTTCGCACGCAGAGTATCCCGCGCAGAGATTATCCAGAATGATTACAACCTGAACATCCCCCGGTATGTGGATTCCTCGGAAAAGGCTGAGAGCTGGGATATTTACGCTTCCATGTTTGGCGGCATTCCCGAGGCCGAACTGCAAGACCTGTCTGCCTACTGGACAGCATTCCCGCACTTGAAAGCGGCTCTGTTCAGCCCGGACAACGAAGCCTATTGCCGTCTGAATGTGGCCAATTTAAAGAACGCTGTTCTGTCCCACCCGGATGTGGTGGCGTTCAAGACCGCTTTCCAGAATGCTTTCGGTGACTTTGATGCCTACTTGAAGTCCGTACTCATCGACGGCATGACGCAGCTGAATGCTGCCGGCGAGGAAGAACGCCTGAGCCGGGAGATCTTTGCACGGCTGGCAGGAATTCCGCTGGTTGACCGCTATGCAGCATACCAGCTTTTGGACGATGACTGGAAGAAAATCGCCATTGACCTTGAAATCATCCAGACCGAGGGTTTTGCCGCAACCAAGCAGGTAGACCCCAACATGGTGCTGAAAAAGGATGCCGAGGTACAGGACGGCTGGGTGGGTCATGTGCTGCCCTTTGAGCTGGTGCAGAGCGTTAAAATGCACGAGGAAGTAGCAGCACTGCGGGCAAAGGAAACCAGACTTTCCGAGATCGCCGGAGAATATGAAAGCCATCTGGACGAACTGAGCGAGGAGGACAAGGAGCAGAACTTTGTGAATGACGCAAAGGACGCCTTTGTTGCCGCTGAAGTCAAAAAGGCCATCAAGGTGCGGGAAGTAGAGCCTGCCACCATGAGCATTCTGAAGGATGTGGACGCGCTGTTTGCCGAGGAAAAGACCCTGAAAAAGCAGGTCAAGGACGACAGCGCCGCCCTCCACCAGCGCACCAAGAGCGTGATCGAGCACCTGACCGATGAAGAAGTGCGTGACCTGCTGCATCGCAAGTGGATCCTGCCCCTGATGGAAAATCTGAACAGTCTGCCGGATGCCGTTCTGGACGATTTTGTGAAGCAGTTGGATGCCGTCTGCAAGAAATATGAAACCACTTTTGAGGACGTAGAGAGCCAGATCGCTAGCACCGAGCACGAATTGCTGGGGCTGCTGGACGATTTGCAGGGAAATGAATTTGACATGCAGGGCATTGCAGAACTCAAAAAGTTGCTGGGAGGTGAATGATTATGCAGGATAACGAGAAGAAACCTGCCCTCCGGTTCAAGGGCTTTACTGACCCTTGGGAACAGCGTAAGCTGGGAGATATTTCAGAAATTAAAACCGGGCCTTTTGGTAGTACGCTTCACGCAGATGATTATGTCAGTGATGGCATCCCGATTATAACAACGGAACACTTCAAAACGGGTTCACTTCCAATCGATAAATGTGGATTACCCCAAGTATCGGAAAATGACTTCAGTAGATTATCAGCTTATATTCTAAATGCGGGAGATATTGTATTCTCTCGTGTTGGTTCAGTTGACATAAACGCCCTGATTACGCCATTTCAAAGTACTTGGCTGTTTTCTGGACGTGTTCTGAGAGTGCGTCCTCAGAATAAAAACTCGTCGCAGTTTTTGCATACGCTATTAGAAACCGAAGATGTTAAAAATGACATTCGTACACGAGCTGTTGGGCAAACAATGCCGAGCATAAACACTGAAATATTGAAAACCACACCACTGCGATTACCAGAATCAACTTTAGAACAAGAACAGTTGGGCAAGTATTTCCTCAATCTCGACACCCTTATCACCCTTCATCAGCGTAAGTATGAGAAGCTAGTGAATATCAAAAAGTCCATGCTGGACAAGATGTTCCCCCAAAATGGGGCATCTGTACCGGAAATTCGCTTCAAGAGTTTTACTGACCCTTGGGAACAGCGTAAGTTCTCTGATATTACTTTTCCAGCAGGAGAAAAGAATCGAGACAATCTTCCGCTAGAAAGCTATTCTATAACAAACGAGCATGGATTTATCCCGCAAGATGAAAAATTTGAAAACGGCGGAACGATGAGAGAAGCCGACAAAAGGATGTATTATATCGTTTCTCCAAATTCTTTTGCGTACAATCCTGCAAGAATAAATGTTGGCTCTATTGGCTATCAGAATACCGGAAAAGATGTGATAGTAAGTTCACTTTATGAGGTTTTCAAAACATCGGATGATGTTGATGACCGTCTTTTGTGGCATTGGTTCAAATCGCCAGATTTTCAAAAGCTGATTTTCCAGTTGCAAGAAGGTGGCGTTCGCCTTTATTTCTATTATGACAAACTTTGCATGGGAACGGTTTCCCTTCCATCGCTTGAAGAGCAACGCAAGATAGGACAGTTCTTTGATAGCCTCGACACCCTTATCACCCTTCATCAACGTAAGTTGGAAAAGCTGCAAAACATCAAGAAATCCTGTCTTGAAAAGATGTTTGTATAAAAATAAGTGGTGCAATTTGCCCATAATCAGAAGATGGACGTATCGGCGTTTGTTGTTTGGCTAAGGGAGCAACGCAATTTCTCTTGCCCGTTCAGAATATGCAAAACAGGCTGATGAATAAAAATCAAGGCAATGTCAAACGCTTGGAACTGCTGCGTTTTAAAGCTATCGGGAGTCAAAAATCAAAATTTGAACCGAATACGCAAAACCGAGAGTGAAATTTTCAGCGAACATTCGGTAGGCGGTGGAAAATAGCTGCTGAAAGTGTGCATTTGCTCCTACTTGGGAACAGCGTAAGCTGGGTGAAATGGTTGATGTTTGTAGCGGAATGGACTATAAGCATCTGTCTGAAGGTGACATTCCTGTTTATGGTACCGGTGGATATATGCTGAGTGTAAACAAGGCTTTGTCCTATGACCGTAACGCAGTTGGCATTGGAAGAAAGGGCACGATTGATAAACCATATATTTTGAAAGCCCCATTTTGGACGGTAGATACGTTGTTTTATGCGATTCCAAAAGATAGCAAAAACATAGATTTTACCTTTGATGTGTTTCAAAAAGTTGACTGGAAGAAAAAAGATGAATCTACGGGTGTTCCAAGCTTGTCCAAGATCGCAATCAATGAAACATCCATAAGCACTCCATCAAAACTAGAACAAGAACGCATCGGCAGTTTTTTCCGCAATCTCGATACCCTTATCACCCTTCATCAGCGTAAGCTGGAAAAGCTTGTACAAATTAGAAAAGCCTTCGCAGAGAGGTGCTTTTTGCAAAGTCGAAAGGAGTTCGTTATGGCGTTTACAAAAGAAGCCGATTTTGAAGAGGCGGTGGTAAAGCTCCTGATAGAACGCGGCTGGAAAGATGGTGTGCTGAAGAACTACACCGAACAGCAGCTGATCCAGAATTGGGCGAACATCCTTTTTGAAAACAACCGTGGCATTGACCGACTGAACGATTATCCGCTGACGGATGGCGAGATGCAGCAGATCATGGAACAGGTCATGAACGCGAAAACGCCGATGAAGCTGAATAAATTTATCAACGGCAAAAGTGTGCTTATCAAGCGTGACAATCCTGACGATAAGCTGAATTTCGGCAAAGAAGTGTCCCTGAAAATCTATGACCGTCTGGAAATTGCAGCCGGACTCAGCCGCTACCAGATCGCAGAGCAGCCAAAGTTCCCCACCAAGTCCAAAATTTTGAATGACCGCCGCGGCGATTTGATGCTGCTCATCAATGGTATGCCGGTCATTCACATGGAACTGAAAAAGAGCGGTGTTTCCATCAAACGGGCTTGCAACCAGATTGAAAAATACGCGGCAGAGGGCATTTTTACGGGACTGTTCTCGCTGGTGCAGATTTTTGTGGCCATGAACCCGGAAGAAACGGTCTACTTTGCCAATCCCGGCCCGGAAGGACAATTCAACCCTAGCTACTATTTCCATTGGGCGGACTTCTACAACGAGCCGATGAACGACTGGAAAGACGTTACAACGGCACTTTTGTCTATCCCGATGGCGCATATGTTGGTGGGCTTTTATACCGTTGCCGATGGTTCCGATGGCATTTTGAAGGTGATGCGCAGCTATCAGTACTACGCTGCCAGCAAAATTTCGGATGCCGTTTCCAAGGCGAAATGGGAGAATGACCAGCAGCGCGGCGGCTACATCTGGCACACCACAGGTTCCGGCAAGACCATGACTTCTTTCAAGTCCGCTCAACTGATTGCATCTTCCAAGGATGCGGACAAAGTGATTTTTCTGATGGACCGAATCGAGTTGGGCACCCAGAGCCTGAAAGAATACCGCAACTTTGCAGGGGAAAACGAGGAGGTGCAGGCTACCGAGAACACGGATGTTCTTGTGGACAAGCTGAAAAGCACTTCGCCGTCCGATACGCTCATCGTGACTTCCATCCAGAAGATGAGCAACATCAAGGATGATGCACAAAACAAGCTGAACCCCAACGACATTGTGCTGATCAACGCAAAGCGGTTGGTTTTTATCGTGGACGAGTGTCACCGTTCCACCTTTGGCGATATGATGCAGACCATCAAGCATACATTCCCGAAAGCACTGTTCTTTGGTTTTACCGGTACGCCGATCCAAGGCGAAAACCAGAAGAAAATGAGCACCACCGCCACCGTTTTCGGCAACGAACTGCATCGGTACAGCATTGCAGACGGCATCCGGGATCACAACGTGCTGGGCTTTGACCCTTACAAGGTGCTGACCTTCAAGGACAGCGACTTGCGGAAAGCGGTTGCACTGGAAAAAGCTAAGGCCGCTTCTGTGGGTGAGGCTCTGGCAGACCCGCAGAAGAGCAAGGTTTTCTATAAGTATCTGAATCTGCCGATGGCAGGCGGAAAAGATACGCTCGGTGAGGAGATAAAGGGCATCGAAGATTATATTCCCAACACCCAGTATGAGGGCGAAGAACACCAGAAAGCCGTGGTGGAGGACATTTGCGAGAACTGGCAGACCCAGAGCCGCAACAGCAAATTTCATGCCATTTTTGCAACCTCCAGCATCCCGGAAGCCATCCAATATTACAAGAGGTTCAGAGAAGCCGCACCATGGCTGAAAGTCACCGCACTATTTGACCCCAACATTGACAACAACGGCAAAGGCATCACCAAAGAAGAAGGACTGAAAGAGATCGTAGAAGACTATAACGCCCGCTATGGACAGGACTTCAGCATTCCGACCTTTGCCAAGATGAAAAAGGACATTGCGGCACGTCTGGCGCACAAATCACCCTACCAGCGCATCGAGCGTACCCCGGAAAAACAGCTTGATCTGCTGATCGTGGTGGATCAGATGCTGACAGGCTTTGACTCCAAGTGGATCAACACCCTGTATCTGGATAAAATGCTGCAATACGAAAATCTGATTCAGGCGTTCTCCCGCACCAACCGACTGTTTGGCGATGACAAACAGTTTGGCACCATCAAGTATTACCGCCGTCCGCATACGATGGAGAAAAATATCGCAGATGCGGTAAAAGAGTATTCCGGCGATAAACCGTTTGGCCTGTTTGTAGATAAACTGGACAAGAACGTGGAAAAGCTGAATGCCCTCTATGCGGAGATCAAAGATCTGTTTGTGTCGGCGGGCATTGAAGAGTTTTCGCAGATTCCTGCGGATATGGCAGAGCGCAAAAAGTTTGCCGACCTGTTCCAGTTCTTCAACGAAAATCTGGAAGCAGCCAAGGTGCAGGGCTTCGAGTGGGATAAGCCCATTGTGATCATCAACGAGGATACAGATGCGAAAACGGAATTTCATACGGACTTTGACGAGAGAACGTTCAAAGTGCTGGCACTCCGCTATAAAGAGCTGTTCACGCCGAATCCGGATGGCGGTGAAAATGACCCGGACGATGACGTTCCCTATGCGGTGAACAGCTATCTGACCACCATTGATACTGCTGACATCGACACGGACTATATGAACTCCCGCTTTGAAAAGTACCTGAAAATTTTCTATCAGGAGGGTGCAGAAGCAGAAGCCATCCATCAGGCCGAAACGGAGCTGCACAAGACCTTTGCCACCCTCTCGCAGGAAGAGCAGAAGTACGCTAATATTTTCCTGCACGACATTCAAAGCGGCGCAGTGGTTCCGCAGCCGGGAAAGACCTTGCGGGAGTACATTGCCGAGTACATCGCCCAAAAGCAGAACGACCAGATCCACAAAGTAGCTGAAGTTTTCGGCTTGGACGAAAAGAAGCTGCGGGCATTCATGCGTGCAAACATCACCGAAGCCAACATTAACGAGTTTGGCCGTTTTGATGACCTGAAAGCCACCGTAGATAAGGCAAAAGCAAAGGCATATTTTGAAGCAATCGAGGGTACAAAGCTTATTCCGCCCAAGGTGCCTGTCAAGTATGATAAACTCTTGCGCGAGTTCATCGTAAGTGGCGGATTTGATTTGAAAATGCCAAAAGAATCATAAAATGGGTGCAAAATCACCCTGCTGACCAAGAGCCGAGGCGCGTCCTCGGCTCTTTTTTCGCGCCAAAATCCCAAAACACACCTACTTGGGAACAGCGTAAGCTGGATGAAGCGTTTGATTTTACAGTTCCAAATAATACGCTTTCCCGTGCTGAACTAAACCAAGAAAGTGGCTCTGTTCGGAATGTCCACTATGGCGATGTCCTGATAAAATATGGCTCTGTGTTAGACGTTCAGAACGATGAACTTCCGTTTATAACCGGGAGAAGCAAAGAAGATTTCAAAGGTGCACTTCTGCAAAACGGAGATATCATCATTGCTGATACTGCTGAAGATGAAACGACCGGAAAAGTCTGTGAAATCGTCAATATTCAGGATAAAGATGTTGTGGCAGGACTTCATACGATGGTGTGTCGTCCCAAAAACAAAACAGCAGAAGGCTATTTCGGCTACTACATGAATTCAAGCTCCTATCATCACCAGCTTTTACCGTTGATGCAGGGCATTAAAGTTCTATCCCTTAGTAAAACCAATGTTCAAAAAACAACGGTGAAATACCCGAAAGATAAAGCAGAGCAACAAAAAATTGCAGATTGCCTTAGACGTATTGATACCCTTATCACCCTTCATCAGCGTGAGCATATAAAACCGATTTTGGAGGTAAAACGTGTTAAACGAAATGAATGAAAACAACCTGTTCTGCGATTACTATGAGCAGTGGGTTGCCGTATACAAAGAGGGCGCAGTTCGCCCGGTTACATTGGATAAGTACAAAATGACCCTTTCTTGGGTGAAAAGGCTGGCACCTGATTTGAAGTTGTGCGAGGTTTCCAGAGTGACGTATCAGCAGCTTTTGAACGATTATGCCGTAGGCCATGAGCGTCAGACCACGATGGACTTCCACCATCAGCTGAAAGGGGCTATCATGGATGCCGTGGATGATGGACTGATTGTGAAAGACCCGACCCGGAAAGCGATCATCAAAGGCAAGCCCCCGGTTCCTAAAAAGGTGAAGTATCTGAACCAGTTTGAACTGCATCTTTTACTGAGCGACTTGGATCTACAGGGAAAACTCAACTGGGACTGGATGATTTTGTTGATTGCCAAAACTGGCATCCGCTTTTCCGAAGCTTTGGCAATTACTCCTGCGGATTTTGACTTTTCGCATCAGATGCTTTCCATCAATAAAACGTGGGATTATAAGGGGAACGGTGGATTTTTGCCGACAAAAAATAAATCGTCTGTCCGTAAAATTCAGATCGACTGGCAGACGGTGATCCAGTTCGCCGCACTGGTAAAGGACGTTCCTGAAGATAAGCCGATTTTCGTGTTCAAGGAACACGCCTACAATTCCACCGTCAACGATGTTCTGGAACGGCACTGCAACCGGGCCAAGATCCCGGTCATCTCGGTACATGGTCTGCGGCATACCCACGCTTCGGTGCTTTTGTTTGCAGGGGTATCCATTGCAAGCGTAGCAAGGAGGCTGGGGCATTCCAGCATGACAACCACGCAGAAAACCTACCTGCATATCATTCAGGAACTTGAAAATCAGGACATCGACCTTGTAATGCGGTCACTCTCTGGATTAAGCTGATAAAATAATCAACCATCGCTCGCGCTGGTGAAGGATGATAAGAGAAAAGCCAAACCTCAAGCTGTACAGGATGTACGGTGAGGTTTGGCTTTTTGGTATCAGCTGCTCTTTTGATTTTCGTTCATAATTCTTCTGGCTCGTCCGCGCGTGGTGTCCTCAAAGGTTTCATCCTCGCTGAATCGCAGCCAATAGGGGTCTTCCATCAGGCAGGCGTTGGTGCGTTTGACGATTTCCCATGCATTGTAGTTCGGCAGACCCATCATTTTCAGAATTTCCTTGCAGTCCATCCGATTTTTCGGAAAGATTCGTTTCTTTGCCCAAACCACCACATCGACCAATGGAACTTCACGTTTGTCACCGATGAAAAGGTTCAGTGGGAGGCTGTACTGCGGCACGCCCTCATTTGCGCAAAGAGACTGCCCATCTTCGCTTAGGTGTGCAATTTCTTTTTCATCCATCATCAATTTCAGATAGGCCATTTTATCACCCCATGGCGGCTTTCAGGTAGTGCAGACGGTATTTCAGGTATTGACGGATCGCAGATGCTCTTTTTTCGCTCAACAATGCAAGAATAGGCGAGATGGACTGAATGATTTCACTATACAACTCGTCCAAGTCACGCGTTGGCAGCACAGGCTCATCGATCATCTTGATTTGCTGGGCATGGTGACTGTGGAACGGTTTGGCTTTGTCGAACTGATAACGGAGCTTCGTGTCAGTCAATTCTTCATCCGTTGCCCACGCAAGCAGACTACCGCCATTGTCGTAAATAGGCGGAGCATAATTTTTTCCATCCCGGACGATTACATCAAAATTGTTTTCGTGGCGGTCTTCGTTGCCGATAAAGGCGTCAAATGCCAGCATCTGATAAAGCCACTTCTTACCATATAGTTCTATCGCATACTGGAACAATGCTTCCGGTGAGGATGCCTGACCGCCGGCAAGAAAATGGGCATCAGCCAAGTCTGCAAAATGATACAGTTGTTCATCGTCCGTTGTGAACTTGGGGCAGACGCTGACTACATCGCAGGAATAGGTTTGAATGTCGGGAAAGAGTTTGGCAGGCATCAACGTATATTCTACATGGGGCAAATTCAGCACCTGTGCAATCAGCGATGCCATCACCTCAGAATACGGCTCATACCCAGCGGTTCCGGCCTCTGTGATGGAGTTGCCCTTGACCATAACAAGCTGATCATCTACATGATACCAGCCCTTTGAGAGCATTCCACGGCTCGTCCGTGTTTCACGCTTTTCAACCAACTGGATTTTTGCAGGGACTTCAATTGGGCTCATGGTATCACGCTCCTTTGCCCCATTATACCATGTTTGGATGGATAGACAAGGTAAACTATGGTCAATAGCAAAAATCAAAACATCAAATTGTTTTTTGAAATTTGAAGTAGAAAAGTCAAATCAAATATGAAATTTCGATAGAAACATTAAATTTTTCGCTCAATAAGTGAAATGAACGCTCAAAAAAATGAAATCCAAACCCCAAAAGTGAAATTTGATGGTTGAATACTGAAAAAGTGTTAAAAAGATTTTGATATTCTAAATTCGACTTGAACTGTTTTTTGCATATCGTCCTTGCAGATAGCCCTTGGAGATGTTCTCACCTTTCCGGGGAGAAAACTCGGTCAGAGCGTAAATATCGGTCTGCATGGTCTTTTCGTCCTTTTCGGCAAACCAGATCTGATCGCGCCGCAGCAACGTCAGGTCGAGAAGTCCGGTATCGTGCGTGGTGAAGATGAGTTGTGCATGGTTTGTATTGATAGCGGCATCTTGCACCATCTCGATCAGATGCCTTGTCAGCAGCGGGTGCATACTGGATTCGATCTCGTCTACTACCAAAACAGAGCCTGCTTCTAGTGCCGCAAGCCACATACCGATGCGAGAGAAGAAACGCTGTGTCCCAACGGATTCCTGCCCCAACGGGAGCCAGAAACCCTTAGAAGTGCCATCTTCGGCATCGAGGGTGTGCAGTGCGGAAATGATAGGCTCTTCCTTGGAGCCTGTAATGCGGATGTCCTTGATACCGAGGTCTGCATACAGCATTTCATGCAGGATACGGCTCTTTTCAGAGCCGCCCTGCCGAATGGCAGATAATGTAGCATCCAGCCGCATTTCGGTTCCCATAAAGCCTGTCAGTTTTTCAAAGAACCACAGATATGCCTTTTCAGTCTGGGGGCAGTTCCACTCGTTCGAGCTGGACAGATAAAGGCGATTTTCAGCAGTTCGTCCAGAAAGCGTAAGCTGTTCTTGGATGTTTTCACGAAATTGGTAGCCATTTCCCTCTCTGGAAAAAATCAAGGCTTCCCGGCCATTCGGCCAGTGGTAGAGATATTCGGTCAGGACTTTGGACTTGTCAAACGAAAACCCATAGGCATACTTGATGCCGCCATAAAAATAGATGGCTTCAAAGCTGGTCGGCTGTGCGGGCTGGTCAGTGAAAGCAAACGGCTCCTGCGGAAGGGACTCGCCCTTCAGCAGCTTGGCATATCGGCCACAGACCATTTCCCGCATGAGCAGGAGGGCATGGAGAACATTGCTCTTCCCGGCTGCATTTGCGCCGTACAGTGCCAGCACAGGCACAAGCTGTTTCTTCTCGTCCGGCGAAATCAGGCAATCAGACAGACTTTTATCCGTAGATGCTTTCAAGCTGATAATAGCCGTGTCCTTGATGGAGCGGTGGTTGGTGACTGAAAATTGAAGCAGCATCGCGATTCCTCCCAGATGATTTTCTGAATCCAGTGTACTCTATTCTGGGCAGAAAGTCAAATTTTGATTCTGAAATTTGCAAATATTCCGCAAAAATCAATAATAAAATCTAAAATATCGGCTTTTGATACCGTTCAGATGCTATCAGGAATCATTCTGAATACACGACTTCCCTCACCACTACCTCCTCCGCCTGCGCTTTCAGCCCGTTCATGTGCGCCACCCAGAGAAGCTGTGCGCGCTCTTTGTCCGGCGCGGGGTACTTGTCTAACAGAGTGGTCATCGTGCGTTCCAGCCACGCGCAGGCCGTTTTCTGGGCATCCTGCAAATGCGGCCAGAGCGTACCGTTCAGCAACACCCGGTTGTACAGCACAGGACGCTGATTCTTGAGATAGACCAGCCGCATCCGGCCATATTTGCCCAGCGGTTCGGAATCATTGGTCTGCGGCAGGGTGAGCAGGGGCAGCTGATACTCCCCAACCTGTGCGTAATGGATCTCGGTGCGGACGGCGTTCGTGTTCTTCATGGAAATTCTCCTTTGCGTTTTCAACGGGTGTTGCGTTCTTTGTGGAAAACAGCGCTTACTTCTTCCGATTCTGTGCGGTCAGCCAGTTGCCCTGCGCCTGATAGTAGTGCTCCATCGTGGTGGGCGCGTTCAGGATGGTGGTGCGCAGATAGGCCATGATGTTCTTGATGGGCTGGGTGGTGTTGGACATCACATCGAAGATGTACTCAACGTGCTGGCTGGTCAGCTTGTCCAGCCGCAGCCGGATGGCTTTAGTGGTCTGCGGCTGCTTGCCGACGTACTGGGTCTGCCGTGGACAGCAGTACATCTCCACAATGTTGTCCAACAACTCCTCCAACTTGTCGGGGTCGTACCGCTGGGCAAGAGTGTCGATCTCCAGCCGTTCCCGGAACTCCTCCCGTACCTGTGCTTCCATCTGGTCAAAATCCGCAGATTCGTCTGTCTGCCCTGATAGATTAGTACTTTGTCTTTTAGTATTTTGTTTATTAGTATTTTGTTGTGTTGGATTCTCCAACGTTGGAAAACCCGACATTGGATTTTCCGATGATGGTGAATTTGGCACTGGAGCAGGGCATTTTTCAATCCGTTCTTTCTGCGGCAGTTCAAAGACTTCATAGTTGTAGTCAATAATGCGACCACGGGCATCACGGACTTTGCTCCGACACAGATACCCGCCATCTTCCAGTTCGTGAACCGCACTTCTCACACTGTCGATGCCATCCCTGCACCCGGTTGTCAGCCCTTTCAGGCTGTAATCCCAATCGTCCGGCAGGGAGAGCATATAGGACAGCAGTCCCTTGGCTTTCAGGGACAGTCTCTTATCCTGCAGGTGGTGGTTGCTCATAACGGTGTAGTTGACGTTTTTATTGACGCGGAATGTTGACATGGCGGCTTCCCTTTCAGCCCAATGCGGGCAAGAGAAAACGCAGCATCTCCCGGCTTTCGGGAAACGCTGCGTTCAGACAGGGAAGCCTGCTGTGAGCTGGCACAGCAACGGCAGCACTGCATATTTCTAACGGACATCTAACACAACTACACCTGAAATGCAGCCGCTGACGGCCTGTGTGAAAAAGGCTTTTTCTAACGTCATTGCGCAAAAAGTGGCTGATTTTTGCCTACAAATTGCGGTGTGACGTGCCTTTTTGGAGGTTGCAAAAATGCCCTCCGCTGCCAATGACAGCCGCAAGGAACCAGCTTCATCCAACAATTTCAAAGACTCGAAATCGTTTTGTCCTTAATCGGGCACGTGGGTTCGAATCCCACCATCTCCGCCAACAAAAGGCATCAGCTCAGGCTGGTGCCTTTTTTGCGGCTAGATGGTGCGGATGAGAACAGGGCGGCGATTTTCGATGTGCAGCACAAATCCATCAGCCTCCCAAAAGTGCCCATCCAAAAGAACTTCGCCCTGAAATGTAATCCGGCGGAGCTTCTGTGTGGCGTCGGTCACCTCAACGGTGCAAAAGCGCTGCAAGTAGCTGCAAATAGCGGCGGCGTGGGAGACGACAAGGGCGTTCTGCCCCTCCGGGAGCGAATCCAGCAGTTCGTGGATGCAGTCTGCCATCCGGGCGCTGACCTCACGGAAGGACTCGCCGTCCGGATTTTTGAAGTCCGGGTCTTCGTATTGGCGTTTCCAGAACGAAGCGTCCTGCCCGGTCGTGTTGCCGGTGCGGCGCTCGGCAAGGCGGGTGTCCTGCCGGACGGGAAGCCCCAGCAGCTGTGCGGTCTGGAGCGCACGCAGCGAAGGGGACGACCAGACGAGCGAGACCGTGCGGAAAGCGTCATTTTGAAAGACTGCGGCGGCCCGCTGAAGACCTTCGGCAGAAAGGCCGGGGTCGGGGCTGGAACCGCCGCGCTCCGGGATGGAATGGCGCAGGAGAAGAAGGGTTGTCATGAAAGCCTCCGATTAAAAAAGTGACTTCAGTATAGCAGATTCGGGAAAGCAGATGCAAGAAAACGAGCCGAAAGAACGACGGGGCCGATTCACTCCCCCTCAAAACGCAACCAAATTGCAAAAAATGTTGCAATTTTCTCATAAAAAAGAAGACTGGATTTCTCCAGACTTCCAATAGTATGTATCAATGGCTGCAGTTCAAGATCTTCTCAAGCGTATCCGCAAACCTGACATCCTGCTCCTTCGTCCGCTTTGCGCTCCCCTTGGGGTGCTTTCCGGCACGGAGGAGTTTTTTGTTTTCATAACGCCGCAGCATGAGAGCGTCTATGTTGTCGGCGGTGTATTCCAAACCGTTCTGATTCAGCACCCGGGCGCACTTGGCAAGGCACATACTCGCCAGCCCGTAGTCCTGTGTTACGACCACATCCCCCGGTTTTACCCGGTTCACCAGCGCAAAGTCTACGCTGTCTGCCCCTTTATCGAACACCAGCGTCTGCGCACCTTCTCGTTCGATTTGGTGAGAGGTGTCGCACAGGATGATGACCGGAACGCCGAACTGCTTTGCAATCTGCAATGTCAAATCGACAACCGGACAGCCATCTGCATCGATCAAAATGGTCATGCGTGTTCCTCCATCACCCACCGAAAGGCTTTCGCAGTGCGTAGGTCGGCGTCTTTGAAATGCCCGCCGCTGTTCCATTCAAGGGTGCAGTCTGCGCCACGCTCTGTAAGCCGACTGTGCAGCGCGCGGATATTATCCCCTACCGCAGCCATGACGGCGTTTTTCGTGTGCTCTTCCTTGTCACCAAGGCTCAGATAAACGCGCTGCGTTTGCATCGGGTGCTGCTGTTCAAATTCCATCCAGCCCGGAAACCACACAGAGGGAGAAGCGGCGGCGACACCGTAGAACAAATCGGTCTGGGTGGATGCCCACAGCGCAAACAATCCCGCCAGCGAGTAGCCGCCCAGAATGGTTTTGATGTTTTCCGGGAGAGGAAACTGCTGCTCCAGTGTGGGAATGACCTGCTCCGTCAGAAAGCGCAGGGTGTCCCCAGCTTTGCCGCCGAACCCTTGCTTTCCCCACACGGCAGGGGCTTCCCACGGAGAAAGTGCATCATTCCAACTTTCCACGGGAATTGCCGCAAACAAAAAATTCTGGCTGCTTTGAGCAATGGCCGCCACTTCATAATCCATACTTTGCAGCTCATGCTCACCTGTCATTTGGAGCAGCAAGTATTCTGCATTAGCCCCGCCGTAAATGCGGCAAGGTCTGTTCCCGATTTGCATTGTCTGTGCTGTCACTGTAGCAGCCTCCCGAAAAAAATTTGATAAGCCCAGTATAGCAACTAAAAAATCGTTTTGCAATTCAAACGGTTTTCAGAGCAGGCGCAAGCGGCACAGAGGTACATTCCCTTCTGCTCTCTGGCAAATTACAGCACGGATGTGATATAATGGAGAAAAACCACCGGGGGACGGCACAAAAGAAGGAGGGTGCGGGATGAAACAGAGGCAGCGAGAACAGGTTCAAAGAGGCTGTGCGGTGGGCACCATGGTGCTGCTGGCATGGCTGTGCCGGGTGCTCCCGCTGGAGGGCCTGCCCTCCGGCCTGCAGGAAGCCTGCGGCATCCTCCGGAGCCTGCTGTATCTGAGCCTGTTCGCAGGGTGGGGGATCTCCCTGTACAACCGCACGGTGCATCCGCAGGTGCGGCGGCTGCTGCTGAACGTGGATCTGTTGATGTTGTTCTGGATCCTTGTGCGCACCCTGCGGTTCCAGCTGAACACTTCCCCGGGGATGGATCGGATGCTGTGGTACCTCTACTATGCCCCCATGCTGGGGATACCGGTGCTCTGCGTTCAGCTGGTCCTGACGGTGGACAGATCCGAGCGCTACCGCCTGTCCGCCTGGGCCAGAATGCTGTGGCTGCCCTCGGCGGTGCTGCTGGAGCTGGTGCTGACCAACGACCTGCACCGGCAGGTGTTCCGGCTGCAGCAGCCCTGGAACGAAAACTACCAGTACGGCTGGCTTTTTGGTCTGGTGGTGGGGTGGATCGTGATCTGCATCCTGCTGGCCTTTGGGATCATCGCCCACAAGAGCCGGAACCCCCGGATCCTCCGGCGGCTGCCCCTGCCTGCCATTCCGATGGTGCTGCTGGGGGGGTACGCGGTGCTTTACAGCCTCCATATCCCCCTGATCAAGCAGTTTCTGGGGGATATGACCATCGTTCACTGCCTGATGACGGCGGCTTCGCTGGAAGGGGGCCTGCGCTGCGGCCTGATCCAGTCCAACACCGGCTATGTGGAGCTGCTGCGCGTCACCTCCCTGGCGGTGCAGCTGGTGGACCGGCAGGGCAACGTGTACTGCTGCTCCGAGAACGGCCGCATGGTGGACCGCCGGGAGCTGCAGGCCGCCATGCATGGCACGGTGCAGCTGGACGAGCACACCCTGCTGCGCAGCGCACCGGTGCAGGGCGGCTATGTGATGTGGCAGACAGACATCACCGAGCTGGTGGAAAACATGGAGCGCCTGAAGGAAAACCGCACGGAGCTGGCAGAGCGCAACTATCTGGAACAGCAGAACTACGAGGTGGAGCGCAAGATCAACGCCCTGCGGGAGAAGAACCGCCTGTACGATCTGCTGCAGCGCCAGCTGGCCCCCCAGATCATCCGGATGGATCAGCTTCTGACCCGGTACCGCGCGGCCCCGGAGGCGGATAAGCGGCAGCTGCTGGGGCAGGTGGCGGTGCTGGGCGCTTACCTGAAACGGGGTGCCAACCTGATGTTTCTGGCTCAGCAGCACCGGTATGTGCCCTCGGCGGAGCTGCGGTACGCGCTGGAGGAATCCATCAGCAGCCTGGAGCTGGCCGGGGTGGAGTGCGCCATGGAGGTGACCTACGGGGTCCGGCTTCCGGCAGAGGCGGCAGCGGCCTGTTACAGCCGGTTCGAGTCGGTGGTGGAGGGGGCGCTGGGGCAGCTGGATGCCCTGTTTGTGCGGGCCATCTGGAAGGATCAGCGGCTGAACCTTTATCTTTCGGTGGAGACCGGGGCAGACCTGAAAGCCTCCTGCCCCGCCGCTGTGCAGGAGGCCCCGGGCAGCTGGGTGCTGAACGATCACTTTGAAGGAGGTGCCCCGGAATGTGGAACAAACTGAAGCAGTGGCTACACCCGGACCACATCACCCGCAGCTCCATCAAGGAGGGCTTTGACGACCTGCCCGCGGCGGTGTGCTACTTTACCCCGGACGGCATCATCCGGCTGTGCAACCGGCAGATGTTCCGGGTCTACCGTGCCCTCTCCGGCCGGGATCTGCAATCGCTGGAGGAGCTGCACCAGCAGGTGTGGGCCCCCACCCATGGCCGAAGGGTGGACGGCAAAAATCCGTCTTTTGTGCTGCCGGACGGCACCTGCTGGCTCTACTCGGAGCAGACCGTGTTCGGGGAGGGGGTCCGCCCCCATGTGGAGTGCATCTTTTCGGAGGTAACAGACCTGCAGCGCCAGCGGCAGGAGCTGCTGCGGCAGAATCAGGAGCTGCTGCGGATGAACCGGGAGCTGCGCCGGCTGTCGGAGAACGTGCAGGAGATGACCCGGGAAAAGGAGATCATGGCGTTCAAGACCCGGCTCCACGATAAAATGGGCTACGGCCTTACGGCGGTGCGGCAGTGCCTGCTGCAGCAGAAGGACCCGGCGGAGCTGGAAGCCTCCCTTGAACAGATGAAGAAGGCGGTGCAGCTGTTCCGGAAGGACAGTGAGGCCCTGCCGGAGGAAAACGAGTGGGACGTGTTTGTGGAGGACGCGGCCCAGCTGGGGGTCACGGTGGCCCTGCAGGGGCCCATGCCCCGGCAGCGCCAGCAGCTGCTGCTGACCATTGCCCGGGAGTGCATCACCAACGCGGTGCGCTACGCCGGGGCCAACCGGTTGGAGATCACCATCACCCCGCAGGGCGGGGGCCAGCGCTGGCAGTTTGAAAACGACGGCCCGCCCCCCGCAGCCCCCGCCATTACGCCGGGCGGGGGACTTACCGCCATCCAGCGCCGGGTGATGCAGGCGGGCGGCACCATGGAGGTGCAGGCCCGGCCCCGCTACCGGCTGTGTGTGAACCTGCCAAAGGAGGAAACGATATGACCAGCGTTTTGATCGTGGAAGACCAGCGGATGCCCCGGGAGAACATGGAGCACCTTGTGGAGGACAGCGGCCGCTACCGCCGGGTGGCCTCCCTGAGCACAGCGGAAATGGCGCTGGCCCAGTGCGCCCGGCACACCGTGGATCTGGTGCTGATGGATGTGTGCACCAAGGGCAGCCGGGACGGCATTGACGTGGCGGCAGAGATCAAGGCCCGGTACCCGGAGACCAAAGTCATCATCATCACCTCCATGGTGGAGGAAAGCTACCTGAAGCGGGCAAAGGCCGCCGGGGCCGAGAGCTTCTGGTACAAGGATGTGTCCCCGGAGAGCCTGCTGGAGGTGATGGACCGCACCATGGCGGGGGAAAGCCTCTACCCGGACCGCACCCCGGAGACCCGCCTGGGGCAGGTCAGCAGCACCCAGCTCACCCCACGGGAGATCGAGGTGCTGCGGCTGGTGTGTGAGGGGCTGGAATATGAGGAGATCGCTGCAGAGCTGGGCATCTCCTCCCGCACCGTGAAGCGCTTTGTCTCTTCCCTGCTGGAAAAAACCGGCTACTCCAACCGCACCCGCCTGGCCATTGCCGTCACCAAGAAAAACTTCATCCTCCCCCATCTGGAGGAGTGAGATTTTGCCGTGCAAAACCCCTCAGTCACGGCTTGCGCCGTGCCAGCCCCCCTAGTAGTGGGGCCCTTGGCAAAGAGGATAAGTTTCTGCTTTATGGTCAACACGCAGACGCTGCCGCCCTGCCAAGGCCTCCCCTATTAGGGGAGGTGGCTTTGCGCAGCAAAGACGGAAGGGTTGTACAAAGGCGAAGCCTGCCCGTGAGACAGACCCCCCTGCAAAGGGGGGCTTTTTTTATGCGCATTTTGCTCCCAAAAGTGCCAAATTGTGGAACACGCCGGAAATGCTGGAAAAACTTTGGGCAGAACACCGAAAAATTTTCACAGTTTTGTCCCTTATGGCCTATGCGGAGCCGCGGGGCGGTGTGGTATCCTTGATACAGTAAAACGTTCTGCATCCATGTGGCGAGACACTGCCCGGAAAGGAGGCCGTGGACATGAAATGTGTCGTAGTCGATATGCGCAACAGGCTCTTTGGCGATGCGATATCGGGTTCCCTGCAGCACTTTGACTCAGGGTTCCGGGTCTACCAGACCGAAGGAACCGCTGCGGAGGATCTGTGTGCGGACACCCATGCCGATGTTCTTGTTGCAGAGGTCACGGCCTACCCGCCGTGGCGGCTGGAACAGCGGCTGGACCTGTGCCGGAGGCTGCGGCAGGGGTTGCCCGGCTGCCGGGTGGCGCTGGTGGTAGATGAGGTGTGCGAGCCTCAACTGGCGGACCAGGTGCGGCGGGCGAAAAAGGACGGTCTGATCGACGGGTTCTTTTACAGCTCTGTCTCCTCCGACTATCACTCTGCTATGATCGATGCCCTGTGATCCCTTGAAACAAACAGCATGATTCTGGAAAGGAGCAACTACCATGACGAACAAAAAACTGAAGATGGCGGCAATGTCCGTGGCCCTGACCGCCTGTGTGGCCGCAAGCCCTCTGGCAGCAAACGCAGATGCTCCGGAAGCAGCTCCGGGAGAACCGAAAACGGAGCCTGTGACGGAGGAAACCAAGAAAGAGGAAAACACCGCAGAACCTCAGGTCAATCTGGAAGCGAAAAACGCTCAGGAGACCCTGAAGGATGCGGAAGTCAAATACAATAAAGACAACCCCAAAGACAACCCCACGACCAACCCTGACGGCTTCCAGAAGCTGGATGGCGTGATCGTGACCAACCCAAACCCCGACCCCGACAGCGGCAAGACTGACCCCAACCCCAACCCCGACCCCGAGGGCGGCAAGACTGACCCCGAAGAGAAAAAGCCCGAGGAGATAAAGCCCGAAGAGAAAAAGCCCGAGGAGAAAAAGCCCGAGCAGATCGGCACCGCTGAAAAGACCGAGAAGTCCGAGACCAACGTGGAGACGAAACCCAACCCCGGCGCAGAGCCCATTGTGGACACCACCACCCCGCCCACTGTGGAGAAGAACCACCATCACCCAGCCCACCGTGACCCCCGGCACGGAGACCACCACCACCACCGGCACCGGCGAGGCCACGGGCAATCTGCACGAGAAAAAGGAAGAGGTTCCGAAAGCGGACATCAACCTAAAGGAAGAGCTGGGCGAGAAGCCGGACATCAGCTGGAATATTGAGAAGGGCGCTGACGCGGTCAACGGCTACAAGGTAGAGGAAGTGACCAACTCTGACGATGGCAACCAGCAGACCCTCAAGCTGAGGAAAGAGGAAAAAACCACCGCCGAGATGACCGCCGAAGACATCGCCAAGCTGGTGGATGCCGAAAAGCCCACGGTGAACCCCGACGGCACCTATACCCTCACCCGGACCGAGACCATTCTGGACGCAGAGGGCAACCCCCAGACCCGCACCACCTACATCACCATTCGGGACAACAAGGTCACCACCAAGACCACCACCGAGCTGACCATCACCCGGGAGAAGGTTGAGCACAACGAAGAGACAAGCATCCCCACCGATGTGGTGTTTAATGATGTCCAGCTCAATAACGGCGAGACCCTGCCCTACACCAAACTGGACGAGATGCTGAAGGAAAAGGGCGACAAGAACGACGATGGCAGCGTAAAGGACGGCAAGTACACCTACCAGGAGACTGACGAGGATGGCACTGTCCGGGAGTACACCATCACGATCGACACCACCAGCACCGATCAGCTGAGCAGCGCAGAAATCGTTGCCAAGCTGAACAACGACCGCTACTCTGCTGAGGGCGAAGATATCTATTACCGTGCCGACAACGGCGAACGGGTAAAGCTGGACGTAAAGCAGAAAGCCGTGCTTCGCCGGAACCTGTCCGTTAACATCAGCGTTACCGAGACCAAGAAGGGCAGCGTAGAAAACGAGAGCACGAGGCCCGAAGAAGAGAGCAAGGCTAAGATGAACGCCATCCGGAAAGCCCTGAACAACGCAGTGGTTAAGCTGGGCGTTGAGGACCCCGTCAAGGCAGAGCTGGAGAGTGCCATTGCCAACGAAACTCTTAACCCGAACGGCGGCACCTTTGAGGTGAAATTGAAAGATGGCAAAACCTACACCCTGACCTACACCGGTGCGGACGTGAGGGTTGAAGCTAAGGAGGCAAAGAAACCCGATGTTCCCGGCAAGAACCCCGAGGACATCACCGATGTGAAGGACAACACCGTCACCGGCACGGCGTATGTGACAGGCTCCAAGATCACCTATCTCGATGGTGGAAAATATGCAACCACTGGTATGGGCGGACTGGGTATTGGTGAGAATTTCAATACGAAACCGGATGGTGCAACTGAGGTTAAAACGGATCCCAATACTGGCCGGATCACCAGCTATAAGGATAAAGATGGCAAGACCCATAGCTTTGAGTATGATGATAATGTTGACCTGGAACACCTGTCTCCCGAAGAAAGAGCAGAACTGGATAAGGCTGCAACAAAGAACGGCTGGACTACGAAAGACCTGACCGCAAACCTGACCCGGGTGCGCTGGACGGTCAAATCCCCCGATACCACGGAAACCAAGACCGAGAACATTAATAGGCCGCCGGTTGACCTGTCAGAAGAGAAGAAGTGGAGCAGCAGCCAGAACAGTAGCGATGGAACGTTTAACTTTACTGATCTTAAACCCAACGGAACGACCTATACAGGGATGAAGCTGGATAGCACGGATGATGAAGCTGGAACCAAAACCTACAAAAAGACCGAAGACAATGGCACCGTGACCATCATCACCGTTACCACCCGGCAGCTGACTGAGGATGAGATCAAGGCTAAGTTTGACGGAAAATTCGGCGAAGGCAAGTACGAAAGGGATGCTGCCAAACGTACCGTTACCTACACGGGAGAAGATGGCAAGACCTACACGGCAAGCTACGATGATCGGGCAGAGGAGCTGACTGTGGAAGTCCAGAAGCCGCAGCCGGACGTGGTTACAGGCACCGGCAGCACGAAGGAAGAAGCCGAAAATGCGTTCCACGCGAAGCTGGATGAAGCCCGTAAAAAAGCTGAGGATGACGGTGAGCAACTTGTCATCGAGTACGATGACAACGGCGTGATCAAGACCCTGATCTATACCAGCGAAACGAAATGGGAAGAGGTTATCAAGGTAGTGGGACATGTGGTCAACTATAATGCCATGACCGATGCCGAGCTGACTACGTACCTGAAGGAGCTGGAAGCCACCGCCAAGAAGGACGGCAAATACTACACTGGCTCCACCAGGTGGAAAACGCCTTACTACTGGGATGATGACACTGGTAAGATGCAGCGTGTTCCTCCGGAGGAGGAGATTGATCAGAGGTGGGACGGAGACTATGTAATAATCGATGGTGAAGAGCATAGAGTCCACTATAACAGGAACGACATCGACCACCTTGATCTGGCAACGGATTCCCATCTGACCCTGTCGGAGAAGGAGAAAGACGGAAAGGCGAAGACCGATGACTGCGTCCTGCTGAACCCCACGCTGAAATGGAGCGAGAGTGCAGAAACGCTTGTAAAGGGAGGAGGCACACAGGCGAACTTTGTGGATCGCATCACCTACGACCACGAGAATGACAACAATCCAAGCACCGGCCACTACGAGTATCCCCGTGCCAGCTGGGATGAGAAAACGTCCGCAAAAGATGACAACGCCCCCACAAAGAGCGTTTTCTACAAGGTCGAGGGCAAGGTGGCTTACGGCAAACTGGGCGATGCCTATGAGAAAGCGCCTGGCGAGCGGGGTTATGCGGCCGCTAAACAGAGAGCAGAGGCTGACCTGAAAAAATATATAGCAGATCATCCGGAGCTGGACCTGAGCAAGGCACAGGTCGTTGAGATCTACAAGGACCAGACAAAGGGCGGCGGCAAACGCTACTACCAGATCTACCTGTACCAGTCGGACCTGACGGCCTACGGCTATATGTCCGATGACAACAACACCTGCGGCAATGCACTTTTCGAACCGGGCAGTAAGAGTAAGTTCAGCTACATTGGCGGTTACGACCTGACCCTTGGAGACCTGACCCAGACCGATGAGAAGCACGTGGTGGCCATGGGCAAGAACACGACCGCCCTCTCCGCAACCTTTAAGCGCAGGAAGCTGGAAAACCTGACCAACAGAGAACTGCGCTACACCCCCATCTCCGAAACGGTAACCGTTGTCACCCCGGGCGAAGAAACTACGGGCAGTGAACTTTCCGGCAGCTACAGTGCCGACTACAGCAAAACAGCAGATTACAGGGACGAACAGCAGCAAGGTGGCATTGAAGGCACCGGCACCGGCTCCTACAAGAGCTTTACCAACCTGATCCGGAACATCTTTAACGGTGAGGACACCGGCACCGTGGAAGGCGGCTTTATCAAGTACGAGTACCACTCCGAGAAGGACAAGGACGGCACCCCCGTGAAGTTTGAGGCAGACAAGATGGTAGTGACCACCAAGCAGGATGCGGAAGTGCACTACACCTTTACCTCTCAGGAGAGCCGGGATGTGTGGATCAAGGGCTACACCCAGACCGTGGTGCCGCCCGTGAACCCTGGCCCCGATGCGCCCGAACTGCCGCCGGTGGAGGACGCAAAGCCCGCCCCCGCCCCCGCCCCGGCTCCCGCTCCCGAGACCCCGGTGCTGCCCGTGGTGCAGGATGCAAGACCTGACCCCGCTCCCGCCCCGGCTCCGGCCCCCGCTCCCGCTCCTGAGACCCCGGTGCTCCCGGCGGTGCAGGATGCCAAGCTGATCCAGACCGGCACCAGCGGCTGGCTGGCAGACCTGATGCTGGGCGCAGGCATGGTGCTGTCTGCAGCGGGATATTGGATGGAGCGCAAGCGCAAGGCCATGTTCTACAAGTCCCAGCACTGAACCCCAACCCCCAAAGGCCCCGGGCAAACGCCCCGCTGACCCTTTGGGCCATGCATCACATTCCTTAACGATTCCCCCAAAAGTTACTTCCCAGAATCTCCTGCCAATCGCTATTCCCTGAGGCAGCGGGCCCGCACGCCGCTGCCTCGCCCCGGAGGGTCCCGCAAGCCCTCCGGGGCTTTTTTTGTTGGCCGCATGGCCCGTTCCGGCAGAAAAAAACAGGGCTGCTCCACATCTCTGTGGGGCAGTCCTGTCTGGCTGCGCGGGTCGGCGCACGGGCTTCCGGGGTTTCCGGAAGGGTGCGGCTCAGCGCGCGGTTTTCTTTTCCTCCGGAGCCTCCGGGTTGTTTTCCAGGTTCAGCTCGGGCATCAGCTCGTTGCTGATGATGGTCAGCATCTGTTCCAGCTTCTTCACGTCCTCTTTGGGGAAGCGCTTGTTCACCCGCTGGACCACCGTGCTCAGGTAGGAGTAGCTGATGTTGTAGTAGTCGATATACTTCTGGGTGGGCCGCAGGTGATACTCCCGGCGGTCGGTGGTGGACTGGATCTTTTCCACATAGCCCTTGCGCACCAGCGAGCCGATCTTATACGCCGCGTTGGGGGTGGAGATCTGCATCATCCGGGAAAACTCCGCAATGGTGGGCTCCCCCATGGCCATAATGCCCTCCATGCAAAAGGATTCCACCGTGGTCAGGGTCGCCTCACGGGTGGCAAAGCGCTGGAACACGTTCTGGTAGAAATGGAGCTTGAACTTGGTATAGACATCGTTGAATGCTTTTTCCAGCATGGTACGGTCTCCCTTCGAACACTCAATTTCCTTTAGTATATCACGCTTTGGTCTTTTTGCCCAGCTTTACGCGCAGAATGTTCAGCACCACCAGCTCCAGCACAATGGCAACGCCCAGCAGGATCAGCGAGGTCCACAGGCTGGCGCTGCTGCCCAGGAACATCTGGGTCAGGCCGGTGATCACATAGCACGCGGCGGAACAGGATGCGGCGGTAATAGCGTAGGGCAGCTGGGTGGAAACATGGTTCACATGGCTGCAATGCGCACCGGCAGAGGCCATGATGGTGGTGTCGGAAATGGGAGAGCAGTGGTCGCCGCACACAGCGCCGGACAGGCAGGCCGCAATGGAGACCACCAGCATCTCGCCCTGCGGGAAAGCGTGGCAGACGATGGGGATCAGGATGGAGAAGGTGCCCCAGGAGGTGCCGGTGGCAAAGGCCAGGAACACCGCCACCAGGAAGATGATGACCGGCAGCAGGTACTGCAGGGCGGCAGCGGAGCCGCCCAGCAGGTTGGCAACGTAATATTTTGCACCCAGCAGGTTGGTCATGCCGGAAAGCGTCCAGGCCAGGGTCAGGATCAGCATGGGGCTGACCATGGCCTTGAAGCCCTCGGGGATGCAGGCGGCAA
>OHYE01000293.1_pt1 | contig 31688 bp, 28 predicted proteins | sample 1580141 | NCBI WGS metagenome assembly OHYE01 (sample SAMEA3882530, study PRJEB24775) | human gut metagenome | biome: human-associated habitat; feature: intestine environment; material: feces | place: Netherlands | collected 2009/2010 | reverse complement strand
TGTTCGACAAGACTAATTTCAATGATGTCAAAGATCTAAATGATCCCCTGATTCCAGGGCTTTTTGACTAATTGTTTAACTCGTCCCATTTTAACGGGACACTAATGATATAAGTTAATAGATAATTGAACAATAATCGGTTAGCACCTGCTCAATCCTAAGACATACAAGCTAATACCCATCAAGAATATAAGAATAGACATTATTCGAATGAAAGTAAATATTTCATAGTTCTCAATAAGATGAGTACGCCAGTTGGCATTGTTTATTTCCTCTGTTTTACAGAAAAGTTCTCCTTTATCCAATCGATAGGTTTCAATACCTTGGTCCGTCATGCAGCGTATATACAAGGTTGAATCCTTGACAGAATAATCATGAATCGATTCAATGTGGGCATGTGTTCCGGCCACTCGGAAACCGGGACCTAAAATTTCCAATTCATCTTCTCCAGTTATATAGAAATTGTAGTATCTATCAATCATGATGGAAACATCTTGTGGCAGGCGAACCGGATTAAAAATTATCGGACTTAGACCATAATATCGGCCATTGTAATCTGCCACTAAGAAAAGTACACAGGCAATGGCAATGATTGTCAGGCTTATAATGGGGCGGGGCACAAATTCTCTGATTCGTTTCATTCGTTCAGAAAAATAGAACAAATAAAAGAGTAACGCAAGTAATATTATTATTGAAATCGCTGCCATATTGCCATTATAATATTTTCAGTATATTCAAATCGGTATTTGTATCATTTTTTAATGACGAGCTTTTCCACCAACATTATATTTTATAATCAGTTTGGTTATATATGAGATTACGCATGAGAGGATTGGTGCAACGATTACCCATAGTAATATTAGAATTCCTACCAATTCATTATTAGTAATATATGTACCCACATCAGGCGGTAAATTTGCCGGACGACCTCCTATGTCATGCCAGTCCCACACAAAACCGAACAAGACAATGACAAAAATCACGGTTGTGACGAGAAGCATATATCCTGCCAGTTTCCACCATTGGTTCCTTTGTATAGTTTCCACGCCATAATACCACCGATAAAAAACAGGGAACAAAAAGCTGCACCAAGATATATGAGGAACAACCGGTGAAACAAATGGTTGGCCCACAAAATGACCATACTGATGGCAGAACAGATAATAACCACTGCTTCATAAAGCCAAAATTGTTTATCTCTCAGTTTCATTGCGAATTCCTTTATTTCAATAAGTTGGTCATCAGTCTTGTGATGTTTCATTTTTGTTGGCTTATTTCTTTTTACGCCAAATGAGTTTTATACTCCTTTTTCCGGTCTCTTTTTCAAAGTCGAGAGAATCCAGGGGACCTATGAGACTTTTCCTTATAACAGAATAAATATTACCTTGATAATAAATATCTCCGAATATTGAAGGATTTTCTGTATCAACCGGTATGGACTTATCAATAATCCAATAGTTAGATACTTCACCAGCAATAGTATCTTGAGGAAGAGTTTGATGAAACCCTGATCGTGTTTTCGTCTCAACTACAATCCAACGATCATCAAAACCGTATCTTGCTGTACCAAAAGGTATGACATATTCGGCAGGCTTCTCATCGATCGGCTGATAAATAATTTCACCGTCGGCACACAAAATATAATTACTACCCAAATTTTGTTCTATATCCCAATTTTTGAGAACTGAATTGAAATACAAGCCTAAACTGGCTATGAGAACAATGCCAATAATTATTTTTATTGGAATATTTAATTTGTTTTTTTTCATCCCTTATATTTAATATAATTCTCCTTGTTGATATTCATGAGGTGTGTTTTCATTACACGCCCAAGATTATGGGGCAAGGAGAATATTTGTAATATAACTATCACAGCGTTTATCATATTTACAAAGATAACTATGAAGTATCGTCTGTACAAAATAAATGACGCTTTTTATTGTTTATCAACAATATAGTTGATTTTATATATGTATGCTCTATCCATGGAACGAATTAAGCTTTATAGCGTATGATTCGTCAGGTTTGCCATAATCGAGCACTCCTCTTACTATTCCTGTTCGTCCGTCGGAAAATGCATTGTTGTAATATATTGTCACCGATACTTTTTGTGTATTCCACCACTTTGTTATAGTGTTCCTGACATTTGATTATCATATTTTCGCTTTTAGTTATCTCTATATTTCTTTATATTCACCGAACACTACTGTCCCGTAAAAGTTGATAAATAGTTCTTTGAAATTATTGAAATATAGTCAATTACGTGTTTTCTTGAGATGAAACGGACTTGATTTTGCAACTTTGCAGTCTAATACAAATGGCTGCTATGTTCCAAGACAAATACGTATTCTCTCAATTAACCGCTTTTCTGAACAGGACTCAGTTCAACAACTATGTTCGCAAGTATGATGGCAACCGGTATGTGAAACATTTCACTTGCTGGAATCAGATGCTTGCAATGATGTTTGGGCAACTGAGTAACCGTGAGAGCCTGCGAGACTTAATCGTTGCTTTCGAGGCGCATAGGGGCAAGCAATATCATCTTGGGTTAGGTCGTGAACCGATAGCCAAGACAACTCTTGCCACAGCCAACCAGAACCGCGATTACAGAATCTTCGAAGACTTTGCTTTCTATATGATGAAGGAAGCCTGCGAGAAGCGGACGACCAACATCCTTGACATTTCCGGAAAGAAATATGCGTTTGATTCAACAACGATTCCGTTATGTCTTGCAACATTCCCGTGGGCAAAGTTCCGAAGCAAGAAAGGAGGAGTGAAAGCTCATGTCTTATACGACATTGAAGCACAAGTTCCTGCCTTCTATACTGTAACCACTGCCTCAAAGCATGATTCTACAGCGATGTCTTCAATCCATTATGAACCAAATGCTTATTATATATTCGACAGGGCTTATGATTCTTTTAAAGAGCTCTATAGGATACATCTTACAGACTCTTTCTTTGTTGTCAGGGCCAAGACGAACTTAAAGTATAAGACAGTCAAATGGAAGCGGAGAATGCCAAAGAACATAACGACAGATGCGGAAGTGAAACTGACCGGTTATCTCTCCGGGAAGAAATATCCGGAGTCATTCAGACTCGTCCGATATTACGATGAAGAAGATGACCGTGAGCTTACTTTTCTGACGAATGCGAAACAACTTTCTGCATTGGATGTCGCCAATCTTTACAAGAAAAGATGGTTGATCGAGCTGTTCTTCAAATGGCTCAAGCAGCACCTCAAGATAAAGAAATTCTGGGGCACAACAGAGAACGCCGTCCGCATACAAATCAGTGTCGCTATTATCACATACTGTCTTGTGGCTATTGTCCAACATGATATGAAGTTGAAACGCTCTACCTATGAAGTTTTGCAAATTCTCAGCATATCATTGACAGACAAAACCCTCTTGCGTGACCTGTTCGACAAGACTAATTTCAATGATGTCAAAGATCTATATAATCCCATTATTCCGGGGCTATTTGATTAATTGTTTAACTCGTCCCATTTTAACGGGACACTAATGAAGTATTATCAAACTCTTGGTTTGAAACTTATTCACCGAGGATTTTTCAGACAATATAATTATGGATTGCCGTTGAAGGAATTAGAGGTGTAACGTGTATATATTGAGGAGAGGATTTTTTCTCTCCTCAATATATTGAATAGGCTATGCTTACTACCGATTTATTCCTTTGTTATTATGAGTTATTTTCACGCATACCTGTTTCAATACCACAACTGCATTTGCAATCTGTCAGCCAGACTGAAGTATAGTGTAAATCTTCATACTCTTTTTTTAATTCATCGAATTTCGAAGAATCTCCACCCTTGTGAACATCAAATACCCAAAATACAGACAAGCAAGGATTGGTTGCATTAATATATTGAATAAACTTTTCCTTATATTTATGACGTTTATTATCTTGTTGAATTTCATTATTATGAAGTAACTTAAGTTCTACCATAATTGGATTGCATAAACCATATCGGATGAGAAGGTCTGTACGCTTATTATCTTGAAGAGTGACTTCTCTGTCTACTCGAATAGTAGTTTCCAACCCCATTTGACAACACTTGTTGATAATGGTGTTTTTCAACTCTCTTTGAATGAAATCCTCATTTAATGAATCTTGTCGAACTAATGCATATATACCTTGGTCTTGTATCTCTTTTTGTACTTCGCAATAGATTTGGGTAAAATAACGTCTTAAATCACCATTATTCCGAATACTTAAATGTGAATCTTCAATACATTTATTATATCGTTTAACAGCCTTAGCTATGTTTGTTTTTCCATTTTTCAAGAACAGCATTTCAGCATTATTCATGATATTCGTGGCCAAATAACTGACATTTTTCGCATTAAGTGCCTCTACCTTTCCTCTTAACAGTGAGATATAATGAATTTTATTCCAATTAACAAAGAAAAGATATATCTGATTAAGAAGATAGCATGCATATTGCTGAGTCTCTGGATTTACACATAATTTTAGCCCGGAATCAAATAGATTAAGCATTTGTTCAGCTAAAGCCTCATTTTCTTTTATTCTCATGAAGCACCTGAACATGTACGGCTTTGTGCTAACAACTTCAAGTTCCTCATGTGATATTGGATGGAGTTCACCTGTTTCATTGCGAGAAGGTATTATGATATTCTTTTTTAAATATTTAATTCGCCATTCAATAGCATCAATGTCTTGAAATTTCTCAATCATTATTTCATTACACCGCATTTTCACACTTGCAATGCTTTCATCTTCAAGTGAATTAAATAATTTTTTGTACCTGTCTATATCCCAACCATAGTTACCCTTCGATATAATTTCTAATGCATTGGAAGCTGGTATATGATGGTCTAGGTCTGGATGTTTGATATATTGTTCTATATACTCTTCCAGTTTATAATATAATGCATTGATTCCGTAATCGGAAATACAGGTACATATATCATCAGGACTGATGTCCATAAAATCATCTTTTCTCTCCTGCCACCATCTAACTACTTGATCTTTATCGTCATTACTAATACTTCCAATAACAGACTTGTATATTTCTTTTATTTTCTTGACATCATAATTCCTCGTAATACAGATGTTTGGTAATGTTTTGACCAAAACGATTCTATATTCTTTTAGTAAATTAAGAAAACCTAAATGATATAGGACCTTTACAAAAGCAGGTATTTTAAGCAAAGACCGAGGTAATGTGAACGAATTCGGTGTATTTCTTTTTAATATCATTTGATCTAAATCAAGTTCCTCAAAAAATGTTTTAATAACATTTACTAAAGGGATAGTGTTTTGAGTTCTCAAAAAGTCAATATGTTGAGACAATTTGAAGGCAGTTTCATATTTATTAGACTTTGATACTTCTGGATCTGAAAGGTTTTCATAAATCTTAATAAGTTGTTGATTGTGATAATTTACTTTCTTGTCCTCTATTTTTGAGGATTCTTTGTCCCATCGTTCAAATGTTTCGGCATAACGCTCTACGTACTCGGCGATAGAATCCTTCTTATCTTTATCATTCCTGATTTTGTTAATAAGATTAGTGAGAATATCATTTATATACCAAGGCTCTACATGTACTTCTGATAATAACTTATCCAAAGATGATATAAGTTCAATATCAATAAGTTCTGCATCAAAACGTCGAAATAAATCTTCCAAATCCCAAATACCATCAAAGCTCGTAACAAACAATTGTCCGGTTGTTTCATCAAGTAGTATTTGTTTAGCAATTGGATTAATCACACTATGAGTAGTATATGAATGATTAGATATAAAACTCGCTATAATTCTCGTGATTAGCTCCTTACTTTCGGCGTTCCCTTTCCAAGCAATATCAAATTGTTGCTTTAAATGTAAATCATAAAAAACTGACAATGATCCTTTTTCATTAAAAAACTCATAGAGCTTTCCGGCTTCTACAATTTTACTATATGCATAAATTAATGTAGGTAAATCTTCTATATATAAGACAGCATTTATCGCATAAGGGTTACTTATATAACAATCATTCAACCAACAATCAACAACACGATTATCTGCAATTCTCATATATCCTGTTACTTCACAATACTTTTCTTTTAGTTTTTTGGTAAAATAACTGTAAGATTCTGATAATTGTATAAGTTCGTCTACACATTTAAGTGCATTATACAAGTTTAAGGCCGCAAGTTTGTTTTCGTTATCGTCAGTTCCCATTAAGTAATTTGCTGCTTGCCTCCAATGATTATAAATGCCGTCATTATGTTTTTTCGCTTCAACAATTACATCAAGAGTAATAGTAACATTAGATAATTGTATTTTGTTGAGTTTGCTAAGCGGCAATCTTATTTGAGTATCACAATTTGTTGTATAGCATTCTTGTAACAAATTACTCATAGAGCTTTTCCACATGATATATGCAGGTACACGTTGATAATGTTCAAAGACAATTGAAAACAGTTCTTCTTTCTGTTGAATTGACAGGACAGAAGGATCAACATATTTTAATAGATTTTCGAATGCTCCGTTCTCCAAATTTGATTCGTATGATATAATGAGTTTGAAGACATTAATAAAAGTGTGAATCCTATCTTTCGAATATGATATGTGAGGAATTACATCATACCAATTAGAATATATATGTTTCAGTTTTTTATGTACAGCAACATCATAAAGTACACTTTCTATATTATCTTGCCTACATAGTTCCTTTGCTGCAAGATATTCTTGCAGTTCAGTGTTTTCAAATTGTAATGTTCCATCCGTATCCTTCAATATACGACTCTCAAAATACAATAAATCAAAATTGGCAATGAACATCTGCGTCATATTGCCTTTTATTCCGTCAAGTATGGTGTATAACTCATCTTTTGAAAATTGGTCTTTTCTGCTTATCTCCATAACGAATGCCACTTTCTCCAGGACTCTCTGAAGAAGGATTCTTATACTTTCTGTATTTTGTATTCCTTTATGAGCTTCTATAGCAGCCTTTATTGAACTGGCAATCATATATTCAAATAATTCACCAATATTTAAGCAATCCCTTTTTTGCTTGATATATTCCAGTATGAATGTCAAATATCTGGGAATAGTTATGAGTTCTTTTAATTTAGGGCTTTTATTTATATTTTCTAGTGTGACTTTAGAACAGTTACAGTTGTCGCTACTTATAACGTTCATTACATTTCTTTCGTTTAGTCTGCATATTTCGATGAATGTTAAATGATTACAATCCGCAAAATGCTGTGCATAAGAAGCTACATAATGTTTTCTGCAAGTGAACAGCACCTTAACTTTTGGATTTTCTTCCTTATAATGCTTGATTGATTGCAGTACATCGTAGAATGAATATCCTTCAACTTCATCTAAAGCATCTATGATACAATATTCATTCTCTTTTGGGGTTGATAAAGCTGTAAATTTAGAAGCTTTACAAAAAAATGGTTTTGGCAAAATCCTCTCTTTAACTTCATCAAGCAATCTACTTTTGCCAATGCCTGGTTCTCCTACAATACAAACAAAGTTTTCTTTAAGTACATCATTTATTGACAGATTATTTTCATTAAACAATGAATGATGACTGTTATTCTCTAACAGATCATCAATATTCTGATATTTTACAAATTGTGGTATTATATAGTTTAATTTATTTTCTGATGCCATAATATTAATTTTTTCAAAAGTTATTATACAAAAGTAACAAAAGGTTCTTATTGCAGGAAACTATTCTAAATAATATTGAACTAATTCGCAATTTATATTGCAAATAGTCTTATTGAAATGATGAAAAATAGATAGGCTTTCTTATCTTTGCATGGAACGAAAAAAAATCCTTATGGAAAAAGACATAAACCGCATTAAGATTGTGCTTGTGGAGAAGAAACGGACCAACAAATGGTTGGCCGAACAATTGGGCAAAGACCCTGCCACGGTATCAAAGTGGTGTACAAACACATCACAACCAGGACTGGAAACGCTGCTGGAGATAGCACGTGTTCTGGATGTAGATATTAAAGAACTGCTGAACTCTACACGTGACGATGTTCAGTTAGTAAGAATTCAAAAACAGTAAAGCCAAGTAATGTTATGAACCGATAATATGGCTTCAAAGATTTGTTCGGTATGAATGGACAAGAACTTCATGAAATCAGCCAGACTATGGCGGACTTCAGAAATGCAAATTGATTATAAAAGACCAAACTGCTTTTACCTTTGGTATGAGGAATAAGGATAAGAAATTTAATGTGACACATTTGATATAATAACTAAAACTATGCCATATCCTATAGAGAAAAAACTTGTCATTGCCGTATCAACAAGTGCTTTGTTTGATATGGAAGAATCTGATAGTATTTATCGTGTAAAAGGCATTGATGCTTACAGAAAATATCAAGAACGTATGATTAATGAGCCACTGGGAAAGGGAGTCGCATTCCCTTTCATCAAACGTATTTTGAATTTAAATAATTCCTTCCCTGAAGATAGACCAATAGAAGTAGTTATATTTTCAAAAAATAGTCCAGAATCAGGATTGAGAGCATTCCGCAGTATTGCCCATTATAATTTGGACATTTCCCGAGCTTGTTTTTCTTCAGGGAAAAGCAATTTTCAATATTTACCAGCCTTCAATGCATCATTATTTTTATCCGCAAATCCAGAAGATACAGAAAAAGCTATATCTGCAGGTTTTGCAGCAGGTACTGTTCTCGATACTAAAGTTATAGATGATGAAAACGACACACAACTTCGTCTTGGATTTGATTTTGATGGAGTAATAGCTGATGATTCTTCAGAACAATTTTATAAAGAAAATCAAGGGAATATGTCTGTTTATCATCATCATGAGCAAGAACTTGCCTCCAATCCATTATCAGAAGGACCGATAGGAACACTATTGCAAAAAATATCATTTTTTCAACGCCTTGAAAATGCACAAGTAGATAAGAATCCTAATTATAAGAAAATTCTTAGTACAGCTATCATTACTGCAAGAAATGCTCCTGCACATGAACGTGTCGTAACTACATTAAAGAGCCTAAATATTGAGGTAGATGATGTATTCTTTCTCGGAGGAATAGATAAAACTCGAATACTAAATATTTTAAAACCACATATTTTCTTTGATGACCAGATGGTTCATTTGGATCACTTGGAAAATATACCTGCTGTGCACATACCTTTTGGAATAGCCAACAAAAGAAATCTTGACGTAGTTGGAAATAAGTAAATAACTGATTGAATGGATGTCAAACAATATATGATTGTCGATTTAGAGAAACGTGGTGACAAGCAAATGTTTGTCACCGAACGTATTTCTTCTATTTACCAAAACAAGAATGGACTTTGGACTGTTCGGTTTTCGTCATCACCACGTGTATTCAATTACAATCCATCACGTTTGCTTTATCTAACACATCCTGATACAATTAATCTTGGAGAAAAAGGGCTATACATCAATAATAAACATATTAACAATGTAGCAGAATTACTACGTTTTACAGATGGTCGCTACATTTTTTATCGAGTAACCTATGACAATGGTTATTACGAGAATCTGGAAGGAAACGAGGTTTATATTACCCGTACCCCGATTGACAAAAACGGCGGTTCGACATGGGATTATCTTCGTAAACTGGCTGCTGAAACAGGACTGATTGCGGAAGAAGATGATGAAAGTATTCTATCCAAACAATATGAATTAGTAGATGTGAAGCGAGACAATGTTCCCTTGGCTCAATACCTAGGTGACAAAACAAAATTGGCAACTTACTCCATCCCCAAACAAGTCTATTATCCGTTTGGATGCAATGCCAGCCAAAAAGCGGCCGTAGAAGCAGCATTGACACATCAGGTAAGCATTATTCAGGGACCTCCGGGAACCGGTAAAACACAAACAATACTGAATATCATTGCCAATCTGCTGATGAAAGGTAAAACGGTATTGGTTGTATCAAACAATAACTCGGCTGTAGAGAATGTAGCTGAAAAACTAAACGGAGAAGGACTAGGTTTCCTTGTAGCCCAACTGGGTAGTGTACAAAACAAAGAAACATTCATCGCTAACCAGTCAGAGTATCCTACTATGACAGATTGGACGATTGATGAACAAACAACCACAAAGAATCAGGCGAAAGACTCACTTCAAGCCGTTTCACAAGGATTTGATGGACAACTCCGGCAGGCCAAACTAAAGGCAGTATATGATGCCTTATTAAAAGAATCGAAATACAACGAAATGCGGGAAGACAACCATACAGAAGATGAATGGTTGAATTGCAAACCATCGGCTAAACTTATGAAATTACTCAATCGCTATCAGATGATGGTTGAGAACGGACATAAGCCAGGTTTATGGTTCAGATTGCAATGGGCTTTCTCATTAGGAACTAAAATATTGACATTTTTAAATAGAAATGCGACAGATGTCATAAACAGTTTGGAGTCGGCCTATTACCTCTCTCGAAAAACTGAAATAGAGCGAGAGCTGGAATCGATTGCTTCGGCACTCCAAAGCATAGATATACAGAAGAGTATGAAAGAACTTCGCTCCTCTTCTCTGCAACTATTGAAAGACAAGATAGCTAAACGGTATAATACCGGACAAAGGAAAAAATTTACGATCAAGGATATTAAGCCCAGAACAGAAGAGTTCCTGAAAGAATATCCGGTTGTGCTCAGTACCACTTATTCGGCCAAAAGCTGTATCAGTAAAGACATGGTATTTGACTATGTGATCATGGACGAAGCCTCGCAAGTGGATATTAAGACGGGGGCTCTGGCTCTATCATGTGCCACGAACGCCGTGATTGTGGGTGACGACAAACAGTTACCCAACGTGGTAAGCCGAGAAGAAGAATTGGCGTTGAAGGCTATTCAGACCACATATCAAGTGGACGACCGATACAATGCTGTCACGCACAGTTTCCTACAATCGTGCGTAGAAATATTTCGGAATGCACCAATAACACTGCTTAGAGAACATTATCGTTGCCATCCGAAAATCATAGAGTTCTGTAATCAACGCTTTTACAATGGAGAACTGATTGCCATGACTACAGACGATGGAGAAAAAGATGTATTGCAAGTGATTCGAACTGTACCCGGCAACCATGCCAGAGGACATTTCAACAAACGGGAAATAGATGTCATTACGCAAGAGGTATTACCGGAATGTGCAGAGTCGGAAAGTATAGGTATTATTACTCCGTATCGGGCACAAGCTGAAGCAATCAATCAAGCTGTTGGAAAAGACATAGCCAGTACGGTACATAAGTACCAAGGGCGGGAATGTGACACCATCATTATGAGCATGGTAGACAACTATCCTACCGAATTTTCGGATGACGCCAATTTGCTTAATGTGGCCATTTCACGTGCTAAGACCAAATTATGTCTGGTTACAAACGGAAATGAAATGCCAGAGGATTCCAATCTCAGCCAGCTAATCAGTTATATTCAGTACAACAATTTTGAGGTGAAATCCAGTAAGTTGCATTCTGTTTTTGATTTGCTCTATCAGCAATATACGGCAGAAAGATTGGCTTACGAAGCTGCTCATCCTGCCATCTCCGAACATTTATCAGAGAATTTAATATACGATATCCTGTTAAAGGCCATTACTGAATTAGGTTTGCCCCATACGGGAATACTCTGTCATTATCCACTGTCCAGACTTATTGCCGACTGGAATCAACTGGAAGATAAAGAAAAAGCGTTTGCCGAAAGTCCCTTCTCACATGTGGATTTCCTGCTCTATAACTCCCTGACCAAACGGCCGATCTGTGCCATAGAAGTGGACGGATGGCATTTCCATAAAGAGAATGACGTCCAACAATCACGTGATGCGTTGAAAAATCAGATATTCACAAAGTTAGGACTTCACTTGCTTCGCATTTCTACGACAGATACAATAAATCAGGAAACGATAAAAAAATTATTATTAGCAATTTTATGAAAAAGTATATACACAACAAAAACAAAGAAGACTCCTGAAAGATCTACCGTTTTATCATTCAGATGCATATAAAATCAAAACTTTCATTCCTTTCGGATGATGCCATCAAAAAGACCGTGTATCTTTCACTTATGGAAATTGAGAAGAAATGAACACTGCCTATTCATAACTGAGGATTGATTATGAGTCAATTTGCGTATATTTTTGAAAAACAGGATCCCGATATAAGGAGAAGCTTACAGACGAATCCTGTTCCCATTTACACAAAATTTTGGACAGTGCCCATTCAGATTAGATATATACTTGAAAATCTAGATTTTCAATGTATTTTCCTCTTGTATCCTCACCAGAACTTTGATGAATTGTTACGTGATTTGTTTTTACTTCAATACCGTCTGGCATAAAAGAATTCATATAAGTACATATAGAATTCTCTAAAGTATTAGCTTCGACATAACAAGGAACTTCGCAAATAACTCTCACAATTGTATTACCTACTTGTTCAAATAGTCTTGGACTAATTTCTTGATTGGCAACATAGCCTTTTTTTGTTGATCTAATTTCGAGCATATCCGATATAATTTATTAGGTTATAATGCAAAGGTAGAGTAAACTCTTGGGCTTTACAATAGAATAAATGTTTTACTAATACTACTATAAATCATTTTATTATACTTCCAAAGTTAGATATAGAGATCATTCCATATAGTATTTCCTTTCTCATACGAATATTTTAATACCTTCATTGAAAAACGATAATGTTCATCAATATTATCTAAAGACCAACTGCTATATTTTGAATAAACATATAACATTTTCAGACTTTCAACGGTTCCGTTTCCAGATGCATATCTCTGCATAACTGCATGTTTAACTTCAAAACATGAATTAGTCAATGTACTGTTCTGACCAGAAGATATCATGACCATATTACCCAGACAATCTCGTTTCCAAGCAACTTCCGGTCGAGATTCATCGTCCCAGTAGAATCTGGTTTTGTCACCATACTCATCTTTAGGATGCTGTGGGGCAATGTGCTCAATGGAACGATTCCTTCTGAATACATATTTTTCAACGACATTGAGTAACTCATTTTTAAAGAATAACTCTCTTTGTTCCCATAAATAGTAATCTATTCTCCAAAACCAATATCTATCAATGGTTGTGTATGTCAGATTATTATCGACAACGTTTTGTTCTGGATGCCATTTATTATCTATTGCCTTAAGTTTGACAAGATATTCTGTAGCGTTAATATCAAGACTATTATTAATTGAAACAAAAAATTCCAAATAGGTAAGCAATTGGGGCATCCACATATAATATGTCATGGCTGATGAAGCGGAATATAGCATAGCAAGATACATCCTAACCTTCATCTTCTCTTTGTCATCTCCTTTATATAATTTAAATGGGTAAGGCTCCTCATCTTCATCGTTCATTCTAATAATGAAATAATCCGTAATCAGGCGATACAATCCTAGTTTCCGCATAAAAGTTTCTGCATCAAGACCACGTTTTTCAAAGGCCCACTTGAAAGTGTCACATAGTTTTCTCACATCAAAGAAATCTGTAACAAGCATACCTTCTACTGCCTTTCCATCCTTTTCTTGTTCAGAAATATTCATATTAAGGCATATATATAATACTTGCAAAAGAAATTCCGGAAATGTCAGGAGTGAATGTTCATCAGTACGTCGTTTTATAATCTTATATGGATTCTCAGTATTGATAGCTATGTCACCTATAGCTATAGAGGTAGCTTCCAAGTCTTGATTGTCATCAGAATCCTCCTCTTCAATATCAAATTTAGTTTGATATTTTTCAAATGCATTATCTATATTCCCGTTTTGGATTATCTCAATCATAGCATTTTTATAACGATTCCTCAAGCTGTCGAGCTGTTCATTATTATGTTTTCTGAGAATCATCTTCTCCATTATGCTACAAGCATTCCAAAGAAGAGTATATTTTTCCTTATCAGTGCGCAAACGCCGGATGATATCGACTTTGAGTATTTCATAATTCTCCAATGATTTACCCGAGGTGTTCATCCTTTCAAAATAAGTATTCAATTCCATAGGGGAATAGTTTCCTGGAAGTTCAGAAAGGAAAAATGTTAGTTTTTCGAAAATATAATTCTCAAAATCTTTACCTGAATTATTCTGTAGTATTTTCTTCAGGTGTTTTGAAATATAATTCAATCCATTTTCCATTTTTTCATTTAAGAACGAACACTCTATTCCCTTGATTTTTGCTTCAAGATATTTTTTGTCTTCTTCTCGCGCTGTAAATTGTAGACGCAAGATATTATCATGTTCAGTAGAGACATATAGAAAATTATTCCACTTGAAATGGATCCCTAGAAGAATCATTGCGGTAAAGCGTTGCTGACCATCGACAAGTTCTATACTGCTTTCAGTCCTTTTGACTGTAAGCATTCCAATGTAATATGCAGATTCTTTGTCTCTTTTGTACGAAGAATAAAGGTCATCAAGTAGCTGGATTATCTGCTCCTCTCCCCACTCAAATAATCTCTGATATAAAGGAATACTGAAGAATAATCCTGAATCTACAATTTTTCTTGGAGTATAAGCTTGTTTTATATTCGTCATTTGTTATGAAGTGTTTTAAATGAGTCAATGAGATAATTTTTTTCGTTCTGTTCATAAAGTGACATTTCTTTATTGAAATAATCAGCTCTTATTCCTTTCAGATTTTTATCAAAATATGGGAGACGTTTTATGATATCTCGTGCACTTGCAAGGAAGAATGTTGGTGATGTAGCCTGATTTATCATTACTATGATTTCCATCTCCCCTGCTTTGTCCATTATGGATTGCTTATTGGCTTTACTTTTCTCATACCTTAATTGAGATACAATCCTTGTTATACAAGTTAAAGCTTCAGATAGATATTGGTTTCCAAATTTCATATAATAGGCGAATAAAAATGCCGCTATGACATCCCCGTACCACCAATGAGTCCGTCGTTTTCCTTCCGATAACTTTTTATTGTCATCGTTACCGTTAATATTTATTTCAATTAATCCAGAACATGAAATGGTTTCCCAAAGAATATGGTATTGCTTTGTCTCAATAAAATGATTATAATGTTGAATGAATGCATTTACAAAAGCAAAGAAATGTGTTCCTCCCTGGATTGGGTCCATAAAATCGAATCTCTCGCCAAAAGGTGGAATTTCTGGTATAGTTGGAGCTGCTTCAAACTCATTCTTAACCCTGTTTGGTTCTTTTATATACCAATATTGTTTTCTTGTCCACTTACGGAGGCAATATAAATATATTCCTAAGATAATTGATACGCTTCTATCTCCATTTTCCCGTTCACTTTTCATAAGAAGCTTATCCCACATCTTTGCCAAATGACGCTGTTGAGCTTCATGGCTTTCAGGAATGAATCTGAGATGATGTGATTTTAACAACTCATAATCTGTTAAAGCCTTTCCTCTGGCGTTCTGTGTTGAAAAAAACGTATAAGCAAGTTCAAGTGAAGAGTCATTAAGTACTAGTACGTCAAACGAAATTATATCAAGAATTTTTTTTGCTTCTTTACTACGTGTTTCAATGTTAGGATAATGTCTATCAAGGTACGTTTCTATAATATATCTGTTATACCCTATATATTTTTGAGCTTCAACAGAATCAAATTTTTCTTTCAATAACAGAATATTATCAATACACATAGCACGTAAAATGAGTGCCAAAGTAACAGTTCTTTGCTGACCATCAATGATATCATAATCATCACCTTTCTTTTGAAGAATCAATGTCCCTAAATGATATTTATGATTTCTTGGAATAAAAATATCATCCAGCAGCTGTTCTACATTTTTTTGTGGCCAGCAATATATACGTTGATAATCCGGTATCTTTAATTTTAAGGAAAATACATCTTTTAATAACATCGTATGAAGGACAACTTTGCTTTCAGTTCCTTCTGTGATATTAATGTTGACAGAAGCACCATTTTCTATTTCATTAAAATCAATAGATGATACTGTACAACTATCCTTTTGAGTATCATTATTCCCGTCATAATATGTGTGTAGGAAATCTTCAATCAGTGGATCGATCTTACTAATAAATTTTGTAAGATAATCTGCTAATTCCAGAAGATCTCCAATCTTATATTCATAGCGTAATCGTCCTTGTCTCATCCCATACCAATTATGCCATAAATAATCGCCCGATTCCGTATCGATGTTATCACGAAGATATTTATACAATCTCTGATTGAATGTATTACCATAATATTCGTCCTCCAGATGCAACTCCAAGTAGCCATTAATATATTCATAATGCACTACTTTAAAGTTAATCCGGGGTGAGACAGTAATCAACATATACCTATTCTGATGCCAAGCACTTTCATTTTCTTGGCAATACACTTCTTTATTCTTATTTGGCCATTTCCTATTTACAAATTTTCTGACTGATTCTACTGTTTCCGGATAGATATACAACATATTATTACCAATTCATTTAATTTTTATTCCTTTTTGGATGCTCTTTCTCGTTTCTTAAGGCTCAAATCCTGCAATGCTTTTCCTATTACATCTTCTTTTGCAAGCAGAAGAATATCATCATCCAGCTGAAGTGCATAAAGCACCCTAAGATAAATACCAATTGCCACTGTCGGTGTGCCTTTCTCGATGCGTGAAACAGTTAGAGGCGAACAGGTAGCACGTTCGGCAATCTGAGCGATACTAAGGTTTCTACGCAATCGTGCAAGTTTGATTTGTTCTCCCACAATTTGCATCTTCTGCTCCAGTTTTCTTGGCAACTTGGTACCCATTGTACTTTTTGTCATAGCTCAATATATCATATAATATGCAAATATAGTAGTTTTACTTTATTTTATGATGTGTTACGGAGATAAATTTTTGAATTTATTCCTGTTGAAATCTGCTTTGGTCATATTATTGGGCGTTGGAGATATTAAATGCTATTATATTATTCATAAGGCTGATATTTTACAGATAACAAACAATATATTATTTATAGAAAGAAAGCAATAATTTGAACAGAAAAAGAAATAATACTTCCTTTTCTGTACAGAATATTACTACTTAGGTAATCTTGAAAAATAGCGACCGCTGTCACATAGGTCTGTTGTTTGTAACAATCACCGAAACACTGACCACACAGCAACTGAACAATCTCAAGGCCCTTACTGCCGGAGAAAAAGCCCTCAGTTCAACTGAAGTGATGCATCGCTATCAAATCTCTTCAACGACCTCAATATCCCGTTCAAAGGCTGCCCTTATCAAGAATGATATATTGGATAATAAGGCTGCTGAAATCTCGTTCCAGGACCCGATTTATGCCTATTGGTTGAAGACGGAGTACTTCGCAAAATAATCATAATGTGGCTCTCGGTTTCAGGGCTATTTTTGTACCTTTTCTCATCAAAAAACGGCATTTTTCACAAGTTTTTGTACCGCACATTTTGATATTCAAGAAATTACACTTACTTTTACTTTCCAAAATGGAGGTACAAGCCGAGAATGGTGCTAAAAATCACTAACTTACACATTCTCAGATACTTGCCAACCTGCTGGTTGTACCTTTTAGAGCGCTATACTATTGATAATCAAAGATGTACACATACTGCATCGGCAAATAATGGCTTGTAAACAGCCATAAGCAACCATAACCATTTAGAATAAAGTCGCTGAAATCCAGCGACTTTTATTTTTGTGTCTATTCCAGTCAATTCTGACAGACTGCCGATTTTCAGCATCTTTTTGTACCATAATTCTACCGCCGAACAAATAAGTGGGCTCCTCGCACTCATCATAGCGACATCTTAGGCACGATGTGAGACGCTATGAGAATGAGCGGAACCGCTATAGAAGACACAGCGTGAGACGCTGTGAGAAATTGTGAGACGCGTTGAGACAAAATCGACGAAATTAAAGGCGACTAATATATGGAGGTACAGAGAAAATGCCAGTGGTGCGGCAAACCATTTATAGCACACACGATGGTAACACGGTTTTGCAGCAAATCGTGTACAGAAAAAGCGTATAAAGACAGGAAGCGCAAACAGAAATTGCAGGAGTACGAAGCGAGGCAAAGCGAGCAGCCAATGCAGGAAGTCGGCATCGTTGGAAGCAAACCGTTCCTCTCTCCTGCCGAAGCCGCTACCCTTTTAGGCATCAGTCGTGCCACCATCTACCGACACATGGCTGCCGGTATCATTCGGGCGTTGCAACTTCGTGGGCGCACCATCATACGTAAATCCGACATTGAAAAGATGTTCGACAATGCGCCCGACTACAAGAAACGCAACTATGGACGGAAACAGACCGTCCTCTATTACACCACGAATGAGATTCTGGAGAAATACCAAATCCAGAAGAAAACCCTGTACCGTCGCTGCAAACTATACAGCATCCCAAAGGTTGAAGAAGGTAGCCGTGTGTTCTACAACCGCACCCTCATAGACAAGTATTTTGCCGACCTTGCCGAAGAAATCAATCCGGACTGTTATTACACCCCGGAGCAGGTCATGGAAAAATACGGTATGAGCCGTAATGCCGTTGTCACCTTTGCCCTGCGGCACAACATCCCCCGAATCAACCGCCACCACAAGGTGTATTATTCCCGTGCCCATATAAACGCTATCAAAGAAAAGCAGGACAAGCTGAATCCCGACTATTACACCTATTCGGAAATCACCGAGAAATATGGGCTTACCAAGATAAACATCAGTTACTATGTCAACAAATACGATATAACGAGGTTCAAACAAGGAAGCCGGACTATGGTATTGCGCACCGAGTTTGATAAGGTATATCGTGAGCATCGGGACGGTACATATACACCCAAGAAGCGCGAAAGCAAATCCGGTCAGCAGGTACAGAAAGAGCCTTTTACAATTCCCGATGGCTACTACTCGTCGGAACAGATTGCAGTCACATATCAGATGACCAAGAAAACCATTTGCAGGCTGTGCCGTGAAAACGACATCCCGAAAATCAGTCACGGAGGATTCAACTACTACGAACAGTTGGCAATAAACCGTTTCTTCGCCAAATACAAAGCGGCTGACAATATCAAGGAATGGATTGGCGCAGAGCAGATGGAAGAAATATACGGTATGAGCAAAGATGCCAGATGCTCGTTTGTACATCGCCACAAAATCCCCTCCCGTGTAGTCTATGGCAAAGTCCAATACTCCAAAGACCATATCGACATTATCAAGAACGGCGGTTTCGACCAACGCGAAAAGTATTACAGCGTAGCTGAAGCTATGGAAAAATATGGTTTGCGTAGGGATGATGTCTATAACTATGCACGCTATAACAACATCCGAAAAATGCACCACGGCAAATCCATGTTCCTGCTAATAGAGGATTTTGATAATGTGATGGCTGAAAAATCCGTCACCTGAAAATTATTCCATTGCAGACAGGAAAATTATTCAACAATGGGCATGGTCTGCATAAAACCATTTCGTTGGTTTGCAGCAAATTATTAACAACAATATAATATAGAAGAGTATGCACGAATGTAAAACTGTAACATTGAGGACAAGACCTCTAAAGAACAAAATGTTGTCGTTCTATCTGGATTATTATCCGGGATATAGAGACAAGGAAACGATGAAGGTAATCCGTCACGAATCGCTTGGCATTTATATCTATGCCAATCCGAAGAACAAGCGGGAGCAGAATTTCAACGATGTAATGACCGAGAAAGCCGAAGCCATCCGTTGCCGTAGGTTTGAATCTGTCGTAAATGAACGGTATGACTTCTTCGACCGGTACAAACTAAAGGGTGATTTCTTAGAATACTATCGTCAGCAACTCCGCAAGCACGATCAGAAATGGGAGTTCGTTTATCTCCATTTCAAGAACTTCGTACACGGCAAATGCACCTTTGAAGAAATAGACATCGACCTGTGCAACAAGTTTAGGGAATACCTGCTGAGCGCCAAGAAACTAAGACGCAACGGACGTATCACACGAAACTCTGCATCAGGATACTGGTCTACTTTCAGAGGATTCTTGAAAATTCTCTATCGCAATGGACTGATTAAGACAAATGTCAATGACTTCTTGGAAAAGATTGAAACAGAAGACACTATGAAAGAAGCTTTATCTGTTGAAGAATTGTACCAGTTAGCTGAAACGCCATGTAAAAAGCCTATTGTGAAAATCGCATCGCTGTTTTCCTGTATGACTAGTTTGCGCATCAGCGATATCCTCGCCCTACGTTGGGAAGACATAGTGGACTACTCTGCCGGAGGGAAATGTGTGCATATCATCACACAGAAAAACAAAGCGGAAGACATCATTCCCATCAGCGAGGAGGCATTAGGGCTGATAGGATATAGTTCTGATAAGAAAGGTCTGGTATTCAAGGGACTTATGCGTAGTTGGACACAAGTACCAATGAAAGAGTGGATTCGTTCTGCCGGAATAACCAAGAACATAACATTCCATTCATATCGGAGAACATTCGCAACCCTTCAGGGTGCTGCCGGTACAGACATCCGTACCATACAAAGCATAATGGCGCACAAAAGCATCACCACCACGATGCGTTACATGAAAGTCGTGGACAGCAACAAGCGTGAAGCCAGCAAGAAAATCACTCTGATACGCAAGGGGTGAACTCCCCTATTTTGCTCCATTACATAGGCTTAGAGTATGATTTACGATGGATTATCATACTCTAAGCCTATATTTTCTTAAAAATTGACCGATTTACTGCACTTATTTATAACTATCTGGAAATGTGCTTATAACTTTGCACTATCATTTCATCCAAACAACAATAGATTATGACAGATAGTATTCAAATTCACAGGAAAAAGGCAAGTTTCATACTTGCTGTAAGCGTTACTTCATACTCGGTAATCGCCACTTATCTTTATAGCTGCCATCAAATAGACCTGATGGAATATACCACACCTATTATATTGACCATTGTGTTCTTAATTCTTTCATGCGCGTTCTCTCAAAGATTTTTCTATCGCTACCTTATCAAGAATAACGTATGTATTTCTTTTGGCAAGCAAAAAGAGTCCATCCCACTTGAAATCAAGCAGCCATCTGATGCCATTACCCCGGAAGTAGAGGTTATAGAAATGTCGGCAGCAAAGAATGATTACACAGATGGTTATGACGAACGCATAGCTGAAATAGAACGGGAAAAGGCAGAGCAGCAAGCTGACATTATGCGTGTCATGCACGAATATACCACATATAGTATGGCTGAATTTCTTTCAAAAGATGACCTTATTACACTTCACGAAAACATAAAGTGCTTTGCCCATGGGCAATGTGATTTATACAAGCCCATACGTTCCAAATTCGACAACCCATTAAACACTCTCGATATACGGCATTTTGTATGGAATATCGGCATAAGGTTGAATATCTCGGTGGAAAAATGCGCAGAATTCATAAAAACCATATTCCCACACGAATTGAAAAATGCCACTCTATTTTATCTATCAAAAAATCTACGGACTACAGGTATTTGTAAAATTCCACTTGACATTCCCCTAAAAGGAGAGTATTATTTCAATTGCCTTAAAAAAACAGACGACGAGACAGCGGTTTTGACCGACTGAAATGATTCCGTCGCTGACTGAAAAATTACTCCCTGATGACGAAGGTCTGCATAGTATCATTGTGTTGGTTTGCAGCATGTTTAACAAATAAAATAGTTGAATCATGTCTAAGAATCAATTCACATTCAATGACCTTCCCGAAGTACTGGGAGAGTTATGCGACCGAATCGCAAGTATGGAAAGTCTGCTGACCGAAAAACTTTCCAAGCAGAACGAAGTCAAGGAGAACACGCACGTCCCAATGACCGTGCAGGAGGCTTGCGCCTATCTCAAAATGCCGCTATCGACCTTTTATTACAAGGTCAAAAAGGATGATATTCCGGTTATAAAACAAGGCAAGCACCTCTACATCTATCGTGATGAGCTGGATAAATGGTTAGAATCATCCCGTAAGACCACCGTTCCGCAAAGTTTCGAGGAAGAGAATGATGCACTGCTCGCTTCCCATCGCCGTAAACCAAACTCTAAAAACTGGTAGGCTATGGAGAAGACGAACAATAACATCCCATCTGCTGAGGAACTAGCTATTTACATAAAGGAGGCTACAGTGAGTGTAACCAACACATACGAACAGTCGCCTGTAGTGCTGATGGTGGACGACTCCATTATCGGAACATTGGGTAACTTCAGTGCATCCATCGGTAAAGCCAAGAGCAAGAAGACATTCAATGTTTCAGCCATTGCCGCTTCCGCATTGGCCAATAGCACTGTACTCCATTACCGTTCATCGTTTCCGGAAAATAAACGGACGATATTGTATATCGACACCGAACAAGGAGAACCTCATTGCCAAAAGGTGCTACAACGCATTTTATGTTTGGCCGGATTGCCAAAGGATGCCGATTCTGACAATCTGGTTATGTTAGGTCTGCGGAAATATTCTCCCGAAATGAGACTTGCAATAGTCGAACAGGCTATTGGCACAATTCCGAATTTGGGTCTGGTCATTATAGATGGCATCAGGGATTTTATGTATGACATCAATTCTCCGAATGAAGCCACCAATATAATCTCCAAATTCATGCAGTGGACTGACGACCGTCAGATTCATATCCACACCATCCTGCATCAGAACAAGAATGATGAACATGCCCGTGGTCACATTGGCACGGAACTCAACAACAAAGCGGAAACCATCATGCAGGTGGAAGTGGATAAAGATGATAAAACTATCAGTTGTGTCGAAGTCATTCATATCCGAGACCGGGAGTTTGAACCTTTCGCTTTCCGCATAAACGAATGTGCCTTGCCTGAACCAGTGGAATCCTATATATCCAAAGAGAAGAAACTCGGACGACCAACCAAAGAACCTTTTGATCCGTACAAGGAAATCCCGGAGAGCGTACATCGTGCTGCGTTGGATGCCATTTTTGCCGATGGCAATATTACCGGTTACGACAACTATCTGGAGCGACTGAAAGACGGCTATGGGTTACAAGGCGTAAAACTCGGTCATAACAAAGCGGTCAAAGTAGCTACCTTTCTCGGCAATAAACGGATGGTGATAAAAAAAGGAAAAGAATACCAATTCAATCCTGACTACCATTATTAATCTTGATGCAATCAGCATAACCGTAGAACTTTACTTTAGTACAGGGGGCGTATATATAGGAATAAAGCAAAGTGGTCAAGGATTGCAGTATGCGGTTTCATTCCCTACCCTTTTATAGTAGGGTATGTCAAATTCTGATTCCAATCCAGCTGCCAATTCTGTATGTACATCCTATACGGCTTGCCGTGAAGCATCAACAGGTAACTGTTGCGAGATATGCCAAGGTATAACCTCACTGCGTTACGGTTGTACATTGGCATCCTTGCCCGCTCAGAGACTTTGCCGGTGCGGTACTCGCAAGCTCGCACCTATTCACTATTATAACAATGATTTATATGGAACAAAATATTGAGGAACAGACACAATCTCCAGAGGAGAAAAAAGAGACAAGATCCGTCTTTATCGGAGCAAAAGTAACTCCAAGCCAAAAGGAGTATATAAAGTCACAGGCTGAGCAATGCGGTATGACGGTAAGTGATTACTTGCTTGCCTGCGCATACAACTACCGCCCCAGACCGAGGCTCACAAAAGAAGAAACAGACCTGTTGCAGAATCTGGATAACTGTCGGTCAGACCTTGTAAAATACACTTCTGCACTTCGTGGAATGTCCACAAAGCAACGAATGATATTGTTCAATCAGGCGCCGTTCATGGTAGGCTGGCTCAAAGAGCTTGGCAATATTGCTGAAAGCGTCTGCCAATTTCTCAACGCCGTAAAAGAGAGAAATAAGATTCCATCTAACGAAAAATCCGAAGAAGTATGATAGCAAAAGCTAAAGCAATATCGCACGGCATAAACGCCATCCGTTATATTACCGGCGAATCTCTGAACAAAAAACATCCAGAGAAAATCCATCGGGTATTAGACAATCTGATGCCATCGCAACCGGACACTCTGGGGATATGGAACTCCATGCAACTGACCTTATCACGTTTCAAACCCATCAAGAACTCAGTCATCAGAATCGAGCTAAGCCCCTCTGCCGAACACACCCGTTTCTTCGACATCGAAGACTGGCAAAAGCTCTGGCAGGATTTCGCTGCGGAGTTTGACAAACAAGTGTTTACCGGCAAGGACGGAAAAGTCCGCTCCTGCCAAACCAATCTGGCTAACAGCAAATACACGGTCTGGCTACATAAGGAATCCGATGGCGAAGTTCCCCATCTTCATGCTGCTGTCTGCCGTTTGGATGAAGACGGTAACATCAACAACGACCACAACATTCATCTTCGTGCGCAGCGTGCAGCCGAACGAATAGCAAAGAAACGGGGTTGGACTACTGCTGTACAAATCCGATACACCAATATCCATCAAGTAAATCGCGATTGCATGGATGCGCTGAGGTCAATGCCTGAATGGTCTTGGGAAGAATATAAAAATGCCCTCACAAGAAAAGGTTACTCTGTACACGAAAGAAAGGATGCGCAACACGTTATCAGGGGCTACGCACTTGTAAACGGTAATACCAAATACAAGGCTTCCGAATTAGGAATTGCCCGGAATCTGATGATTTCAAAACTTCCTAAAACATGGGATAAACTGCATCATAAGCCGCAAGTTACCGCTGTTAGCAATCAGCCTAAGGAAACTCAAACGGAGCAGAATCTCAAATCGTCAGCATCCGCAGAGCATTCCAGATATAGCACTTATCATCCCGATACTATTTCCTATACGCTTAATCATGACGATAAGGAACATCGGTTCTATATTCCGGAAAAAGTGCTTGAATATTTCAACGATGAGTTTGACTACAGAGATACTGAGAACTGTCAGGAACTTACCGATATGGCTGTAGCTATTTTTGTCGGACTGCTTGAAACGCCAAATGTTGCCACCGGAAGTGGTGGTGGAGGTTCACAAAGTAATTTGCCATGGCGAGATAAGGACGAAGACGATTTGCAATGGGCACGCAGATGCGCTCATGCTGCCAGTCGTCTGCTCGGAAAGAAACCAAAATCAGGATTAAAACGATAATCAAATGAAAAAGAAATTCGACTTTTCCGCAGAAATGGCCGAAGCGGAAGCCATAAAGTCCAATCCAAAGAATGAGTCTTTGGAGGAAGAAAACCACCTACTCGACATCAATGTACAAGAACTTGCCAAACTGAACGACAACGTGTTCAAGTTGAGAACAGAAGTTGAAAATCTGTCCGACTCTATACGAGAGTGCGAACCTATCATTTCCGAAGAAATGCAGAAGTTAGCAGTGGAATTTGGGGCAAGACTTCTATGCGATTTTCTCAGTCAGATTGAAAGCAAATGCAAAGAAGCCGAGCGAAGAATGAAGAAATCCGGCAATGCCATCACTATTCCGGCTACCGCATTTTACATCACTATTATAATACTGGTAGCCCTATTTTCTTTTTTCGTCAGCATGATAGTGGCAAACACCGAAATATTTCATTCAAGCCTGATTTGGAAAGCAGTTGCCATCTGTGCCCTTATTGCAATTTCGGGGACTGCCATGGCTATAATCGTACCTAAGATTTTGGATAAATGGGCGTAATTGGAAGTGACCGAATCATTAGAAATCAATTATCATTGGCGTTTGTTTGGTCATATCAGAGATTATTTGTAATTTTGTAACCACCGTAACAGTTACGGCGGTTACTATAAATAGCTGGGAATTTACTATGAAGTTTTATAATCGCACATCTGAATTACAGGAGCTGCATCGCATTCAAAAGCTCTCATTTGACAGCCATTCACGCATGACAGTGATTACAGGTCAGCGTCGAATTGGCAAGACATCGCTTGCAGTGGAAGCCACAAAAGGAGACTACCCTACTGTGTATCTGTTTGTAAGCCGCAAGAATGAGGCTGCTCTGTGTGCGGAGTTCTCGCAACTGATTATCTCTGTTTTAGGCTGTTATATACCTGCGGAGATAAAGAGTTTCCGCTCACTTTTCCAGATGATTATGGAACTGGCAAAGGCACAAAAATTCAATCTCATAATTGATGAATTTCAAGAATTCGAGAAAATAAATCCCTCAGTTTTCAGCGATGTGCAGAATATTTGGGACCAATACCGGAAGGAAACTCATGTAAATCTGATTCTGATGGGTTCGGTATTTTCGATGATGCACCGTATTTTTGAAGGGGCAAAAGAACCGCTATTCGGTAGGGCTGACAACATCATCCGTCTTACCGGATTTGGCACAGATACTCTTAAAGAGATAATGAACGACTACCGTCCCGGTTATGATAACGATGAACTGCTAGCTCTGTATTCTATCACTGGCGGAGTCCCTAAATACATAGAATTGCTGTGTGAGAATACCGACTTGTCCATCTCCGGAATGTTTGACTACGTCGTGCGCGATAACTCTCCATTCACAGATGAAGGCAAGAATATTCTGATTGAAGAGTTTGGCAAAGACTATGGCATCTACTTCTCAATACTCAGTTGCATTGCCTCTGGCATAAACAATCAGTCTGATATTGAAGTTGCGTTGGGAGGAATAAGTATCGGCGGACAACTCCGTCGTCTGATTGATGACTACTCTCTTATCACTCGTCAGCGACCGATAATGTCGAAAGAGCGCACACAAGCCATCCGCTACGAAATCAACGACAATTTCCTGAAATTCTGGTTCAGGTATTACGACAAAAATCAATCCATTGTCGAAATACGGAATTTCGTGCTTCTTCGGCAGATAATAGAATCGGATTACCCTACATTCTCAGGATTGATGCTCGAACGGTATTTCCGTTTGAAGATGATAGAGAGCCATCAATATTCAGCCATCGGCTCGTGGTGGAAACGCAAGAAAGGTAAAGAAGCCAACGAAATAGACATTATAGGCATACGAGCCGAAGGGAAAAAGGCATTGGTAGCCGAAGTTAAGCGTCAACGACGCAACTACGACCACAAACTCTTCACCGAAAAGGTCGAGCATCTCAAAAACGCCATTCTCTCAAATTACGACATCGAGACTTGCCTTTGGACAATGGAGGATATGTAACTCTATTGCAATCCCAACTCCTTACACTTTCGGATTTCCTTATCAAAATCCGAAAGGTATTCTTTGTCTTGGATTAAGCGAAACTTATCGTATTCAGCATATGCCTTTTCCTTAGCTTGTTCTGCGGAAATAGTTCCAGCATCATCCAATTTATCGTAATCATATAAAGTCAGAAAATCATCCAAAAATTTCTTCCAATCCTCCATTGTAGAAAGTAAGCATTCAGCAAACCGCGTATTATAGGCCAATATAGTTCTTCATACCTTTGCGCTCAAATTATAAAACGTGAAAGATATGAAGAACTTAACTTTAGATGAATTCAAAAAGATTCATGAGGATTGGAAATCTACTGGTCTTTCCATTCGCGACTATTGTGGTAATACAGGTTTTGAAGAAAGTAAATTCTACTATTGGCGTAAAAAGCTTACAGATTCATTGTTACCGCAAAGCAAGGGATTTGTACCAGTACAGATGAACCGTCAAAATGGAAAAATCACTATGGGCACCACCATCATTCCAGAAGTGAAGATGGAGAACAATGTCGCTTGTGAAATAGTATACCAAAATGGTGTGACCCTTCGAGTGAATAGCGACATGCCGCTTGAGAAGCTCCGTTCCTTAATCCTTTTATGCCAGTAGTCTATGTTTAATCTAAATGACTCAAACCGATTCTTCCTATACCCATATCCCACAGATATGCGCAAAAGCTTCTATTCACTAAGTGGTATCGTAACCAATCACATGGGTATGGACGTTCAGGATGGAGATGCTTACATCTTCATCAATAAATCATTGACCGGTTTAAAGATACTTCATGCTGAATATGGGGGCTTGGTTATCTATAATATGAAGCTCGAGAGAGGAGCCTTTAAACTTCCCGAAATAGACTCGGATGATACAGCTACCTCAAGAAATATAAAGTGGTCTGACTTGATGATGATTGTGCAAGGAATATCAACTTCAGATGTTAAGCGATGCTGTCGTTGGAACCCTAAGAAATAGTAGTGTTTATTGTGGTTTTTTGGCATCACAAAGCAAGGAAAAATGCCTGATTTTCGTATCTTTACACCATAAATAAAGAACTAAAAGATGTCAGAAAACCCGAATCAACAAACCCTCATTGACCAGCTGCTTCGCGACCGCGACGCGGAATATCGTCGTGCTACTAAAGCAGAACAACAGCTGAAGGAATTGAGCGATGCAAAGAAAATGAAGGCTACGTATGAGGCTAAGCTGGCAGAAAAAGAGGAAGCTCTCCAGAAACGAGATAAAACGATTGAAGATAAAGACAATCTTATCACCCAACTGGAACAGAAACTTCTCTATCTGGAACGGAAGATGTGGGGAGCCATGTCGGAAAAACGACGAATCCCCGATGATCCGAATCAACTCAAACTTGACTTTGAACAACTTGAGATGACGCCTGAAGAGGAGGAAACCGCTCGAAAGGCTATTGAAGAAATTACCGACTACAAAAAAGTAACAGTCAAAGAGCACGAAAAGCGAGTCCCTGTTCGGCAGAAGTTACCTGAAAGCCTTCCTCGTGTAGAAGAACATATCTATCCTGATGGTTACAAAGGGCATGAAGATGAATGGGTACTGTTTGATGATACTGAGACATCTGAACACTTGGAGTTTAATCCTGCTGAATTATATGTTCGAGTGACTATCCGCCACAAAGGTATGCGCAAAGACACGAAGGAGATACTGACCGCTCCTGTACAGAATGAACCCATTGCCAAAAGTTACGCAAGCGCATCGCTACTTACAGACCTAATGGTTGGAAAGTATGTAGATCATCTTCCTTTCTACAGGCAAGTCCAGATGTATAAGCGATTAGGGGTTAGCATACCTCCATCAACCATCGAATCCTGGTTCCATGATGTAGCAGATTTAATGCGGCCTGCTTATTATCGATTAAGAGAACTCGTTTTAGCCACAGATTACGTTCAATCTGATGAAACCACGGTTCCGATTATTAATAATGAGAAGCATCAAACGGTAAAAGGATACTTATGGTTGGTTCGGAGTGTAGTAAACAATTTGATTTTCTTTTCCTATAACGAAGGATCAAGAGGCCAAAAAGTGGTTATCCAACTCTTTAAAGATTATCAAGGAGCCATACAAACAGATGGTTACGCTGGATATAACATCTTGGAAAAGTTTAAAGGTATCACCACACTGTGCTGTTGGGCGCATGCCAGACGCTGTTTTGACAGAGCGTTAACCCATGATAAGGCTAGAGCGGAACATGCGTTAGCCCAAATCGGCATGCTCTATGATGTAGAACGAATGGCTGACGATCAAAATATGGATACCATCCAACGCATGGAGTTACGCAAACGACTCGCTTATCCCATTATACGTGCTTTTGAAAAATGGTGTATATGTGAACAGAACAATGTGCTTCCCAAGAGCCCTATAGGAAAAGCCATCGGCTACTTCTTGAATTACTCACGTCAGCTGGTGCGTTATACCATGGATGGTCGATATCTGCCCGATAATAATCTCATCGAAAATAGTGTACGCCCGGTAGCTTTGGGCCGCAAGAACTATCTCTTCTGCGGCAATCATGAAGCAGCTGAAGATGCTGCTGTGATTTACTCTCTGATGGGATGCTGCAAAGCGGTAGGCGTAGACTTCAAAGAGTGGATGAACTACTTCCTTAACCACGTTCATGAGTATGATAATGATTACTCAAAGGACTTGGCTGAGTTGCTTCCTCACTCGCTCAAAGAGCGTGCAATCATTTAAGAATCTCCTAAAAAGTAAGAGATGTCTCTTAAAAACTGGAACTTTTTCAGAGAAAAATAGTTTGGCAAAGCAAAATGAAGTAGGGATATACTTAGTAAAAAGAAAATCAGCATATTATATGCAGATTGTAACGGAAAAGGTGTCGGCAGTAAGGGACGGAAAAAGCAGGGTTAGGACAAAGTTGGGTTGCCAACTCATTACCTGCCCTGTTTCCGGTAGCGAATAGGTAACAAGTTCTGTTTCATTACTTTGCGTTATTTTGCGTAGCTCTTGATAATCAAAAAGTAATTACCTTTACAAACGATTAATTTACAGAGTTATGGAAACGAAAAGAAGCACCTTCAAGGTTCTGTTTTATTTGAAGAAGAAAGCCGAGAGAGCCGACGGGAAAGTACCGGTAATGATCCGTATCACAATAGACGGTGACATCGCCCAACTGAGTGCCAAGCTGTTTGTCACACCCCGTTTGTGGGATACGTCAGCGGGAAAGGTATCGGGTAAAAATGCGGAAGCCGTACAAGTCAATCCCATGCTGGAGCAAATCAAAGCCCGAATCGTGCAGCACTATAACCGTATCATGCAGGAGGAGGATTTTGCCACGGCGGAAAAGGTAAAGAACGCTTTTCTCGGCATCGGTGTGATGAACCGCACGCTGATGAAGGATTATGCCGAGTTCAATGTGGCTTTCAAGGAATTGGTCAATAACGGTACACGCAGCCGGAGTACCTATGTGAAATACCGGAGCGTGTATAACCATCTGGAACGCTTCCTCTCGATTAAGAAAAACCGGAAAGACATAGCCTATAAAGAATTGAACGAGCAGTTCATCCGGGAGTTCGACAGCTATTTGCGTGACAGTTTGGGACTTTCACACAACACCGTATGGATGTACACCATGCCTGTATTGCATTTTGTGCGTGAAGCGTGGATGAACGGCATAATCAAAACCAACCCCTTCCGCAAGTATGAGGAGGAATCAACCTCCAAAGAGAGCGACCGGACATTCCTTACCGAAGAGGAACTGACCAAACTCGCCAATGCAGACCTTCCGCTTGCCCAAACACGCCTTGTGCGCGATATGTACCTGTTCTGCTGCTGGACTGGTCTTGCCCATACCGATTTGCGCTCACTGACCTATGCCGAGATACAGAAATCCGACCATGACGGCAGGTATTGGATTATTACCCGGCGCAACAAGTCAGAAGTTTCCAGCAACATTCCATTGTTGGATATTCCCTTGCAGATAATGGAAAAGTACAAAGGGCTTGCCAAAGGCAACAAGGTATTTCCTGTGCCTTCTGACACCTCCTGCAATAACCAGTTGCGGAAAATTGCCATCAAATGTGGAATACACAAGGATTTTACATTCCATTCAAGCAGACACACGTTTGCCACTACGGTGGTGCTCAACAATGGCGGTTCGATAGAGGCGTTATCCAAAATGATGGGGCACAAAAATATAACCACCACCCAAATTTACGCGAAGATAACCAACGAGAAAATCAGCCGTGATGTGGAGCGCATCATCGGCAACCTCAATGATTTGCAGGGAAAACTCCATACCGGTGCGTGACATATATGATGTAAAATGCAGCAAAGGCAGGAATCCAACCAACGGTTTCCTGCCTTTGCTGCATTTTGCGATGCTCCCTTGCTTTGGGTCAAGTAGCGTTTTTCCTTGATTTTCCCTTTGGTTTCAGCGGTACATAATTTTCCTCCAGCATCCGAAACAAGTCCGATTGCCGGTACAGTGTCTTTCCCGGCAGGGCAATGTAAGGGATGATGCGTTGGGTGCGGTACTCTTGGAGCGTTCTCGGTGTGATGTGCAGGATGTCGCATACATCCTCTCCCGTAAGAT
>OHYE01000282.1_pt1 | contig 32632 bp, 27 predicted proteins | sample 1580141 | NCBI WGS metagenome assembly OHYE01 (sample SAMEA3882530, study PRJEB24775) | human gut metagenome | biome: human-associated habitat; feature: intestine environment; material: feces | place: Netherlands | collected 2009/2010 | reverse complement strand
CACCTCGCTCGCCGTATCGGCACTTAGAATTATGCGGTATTGCCCTAACTCTAACCGGAACCGGATTTCGATACAACAAAGGATTGCGAGGCAAAACATGCAGGCATATCTGATTTTGGCAAATGGCCGGATCTTAAAGGGCAAAAGCCTGGGCTGCCAGGGCACTACCGTGGGCGAAGTTGTGTTTGCCACCGGTATGGTCGGGTTTGAAGAAACACTGACCGACCCCAGCTACTATGGCCAGATCATTACCCAGACCTACCCGCTGATCGGCAACTACGGCATGAACAGCGAAGACAAAGAGAGCGGCAAGATTTGGGCAAAGGGTTACATCGTGCGCGAAGCATGCACGACCCCTTCCAACTTCCGCAGCGAGGAAACGCTGGATACTTTCCTGAAAGAAAACGGCATTATCGGCATTGAGGGCATTGATACCCGCAGCCTGACCCGCATCCTGCGCGAAAGCGGCGTTATGAACGGTGCCATTACCACCGAGTTTGACCCCGAAACCGAGCCAGAAAAGCTGGCTGCCCTGATGCCCATCATCAAGGCTTATGCCGTGACCGGCGCGGTGGATGCCGTGACCTGCACCGAGCCGCAGTGCTTTGCCCCCACTGCCGGTGTGGCGGAGGGCGAAGAACCGCTGCACATTGCCCTGCTGGACCTTGGCTGCAAAAAGAACATTGTGCGCTGCCTGTGTAAGCGCGGCTGCCGTGTAACGGTCCTGCCTGCTTCTACCACCCTGGCAGAGCTCAAAGCCCTTGCGCCGGATGGCCTGATGCTTTCCAACGGCCCCGGTGACCCGGCAGAAAACGTGCAGGTCATCGCCAATATCCGCGATATGCTGGATACCGGCATCCCAGCTTTCGGCATCTGCCTGGGCCACCAGCTGACCGCCCTGGCTGCAGGCGCCAAAACCTGCAAAATGAAGTATGGCCACCGCGGCGCCAACCAGCCTGTGACCGACTTTGCGCTGGAACGTACCTTTATTACCAGCCAGAACCACGGTTATGCGGTTCTGGGCGATACTTTGCCCGCAGGTACCGGCCGCGTCAGCCATGTGAACGCCAACGATAAAACCTGTGAGGGAATTGAATACCTGCAGTGGAACTGCTTTACGGTGCAGTTCCACCCCGAAGCAAACGGCGGCCCCAAGGATACCGAATTCCTGTTTGACCGCTTTTTGCAGAATGTCCGCCGCATCAACCGCGTGAAAGGGGGCCGTTGAGATGCCGAAAGATCCTAGAATCAAAAAGGTGCTGGTTATCGGTTCCGGCCCTATCATCATCGGTCAGGCTGCCGAGTTTGACTACTCCGGCACGCAGGCCTGCCGTGCTCTGAAATCCGAGGGCATTGAGACCGTGCTGGTCAACTCCAACCCGGCCACCATCATGACGGACCCGGATATTGCGGATCGTGTTTATATTGAGCCGCTGACCGCCGAAGTTGTGGAACGCATTATTGAAAAGGAAAAGCCGGATGCCATTCTGCCCAATCTGGGCGGCCAGATGGGCCTGAACCTTTCCATGGAACTGGCCCGCAGCGGCTTTTTGGACCGCAGCGGCGTCCGCCTGCTGGCCTGCAAGCCGGACACCATTGACCGTGCCGAGGACCGCCAGCTGTTTAAGGATACCATGGAAAAGCTGAACCAGCCCTGCATTCCCTCCAAGGTGGTGGAGGATCTGGATTCCGCCATGGCGTTTGCCGATGTTATCGGCTATCCCGTTATCGTGCGCCCGGCTTTCACCATGGGCGGTACCGGCGGCGGTATCTGCGAAAACCCTGAAAAGCTGCACGAGATCGCAACCAACGGCCTGCGTCTTTCCCCCATCCATCAGATTCTTGTGGAAAAGTGCATCGCCGGTTGGAAAGAGATCGAATACGAAGTGATGCGTGACCACAAGGGCAATGTGATCACCGTATGTAACATGGAAAACCTGGACCCTGTTGGCGTGCATACCGGTGACTCCATCGTTGTGGCACCCAGCCAGACTCTGTCCGATAAGGAATACCAGATGCTGCGTACCGCCGCGCTGGATATCATCACCGAGCTGGGCATTGAGGGCGGCTGCAACTGCCAGTTTGCCCTCAAGCCGGACAGCTTTGAGTATGCGGTCATCGAGGTCAACCCCCGTGTGTCCCGCTCCTCGGCGCTGGCCTCCAAGGCAACCGGCTATCCCATCGCCAAGGTGGCAACCAAGATTGCCCTGGGCTACACGCTGGACGAGATCACCAACGATGTGACCGGCGAAACCTGCGCCTGCTTTGAGCCTGCGCTGGACTATGTGGTCGTCAAATACCCCAAATGGCCGTTTGATAAGTTCGTTTACGCCGATAAGAGTCTGGGAACCCAGATGATGGCCACCGGCGAAGTGATGGCCATTGGCAACAACTTTGAACACGCCATGATGAAGGCAGTCAGCTCCATTGAGCTGGGCATGGACACCCTGACCCTGTCCGACTTTGAAAAGCTGACTACCGAGGAAGTCATTGAGCACCTGCATGTACAGGACTCCGAGCGCGCTTTCTGCGTATACGAAGCCCTCAAGCGCGGTGTGCCGCACCAGACCATCTATGACATCACCAAGATCGACTGGTGGTTCCTGGATAAGATGCAGCACCTGGCGAACCTGGAGCTGGGCCTGAAAAACGGCCCCCTGACCCGCGAAAAGTATCTGGAGGCCAAGCATTACGGCTTCCTGGATAAAACCATCCTGCGCCTGTCCGGTGCCGAAAAGCTGCCGATGGACAACTATGTCTGCGGCTTCAAGATGGTCGATACCTGCGCTGCCGAGTTTGCCGCCAAGACCCCATACTTCTACTCCACCTGCGATAAGGAGAACGAGGCCGAGCAGTTCATCAATGCCCATAAGACCGGCAAAAAGAAGATCCTCGTCTTTGGCTCCGGCCCCATCCGCATCGGCCAGGGCATCGAGTTCGACTACTGCTCTGTCCACGCAGTCTGGACGCTGAAAAAGCACGGCTGCGAGGCCATTCTGGTCAACAACAACCCCGAAACGGTTTCCACCGATTTTGATACCGGTGACCGCCTGTACTTTGACCCACTGAACCCCGAAAGCGTTGACCATATTATCGCTGCCGAAAAGCCGGACGGCTGCCTGGTGCAGTTCGGCGGCCAGACGGCCATCAAGCTGGCAAAGCATATGGATGAGATCGGCCTGCCCATTTACGGCACCCCGGCCGATGCCATTGATGAAGCCGAGGACCGCGAACGCTTTGATGAGCTGCTGGAGCGCTGCAACATTCCCCGCCCGGCGGGCCGCACCGTCTTTACCCTGGACGAAGCCCTGCAGGCTGCCCAGGAGGTCGGCTACCCCGTCCTGATGCGTCCGTCTTACGTTCTGGGCGGCCAGAATATGATTGTGGCCTATAACTCCAGCGATGTCATCGAGTATATGGGCGTTATCACCAAGCATGTGGACATGAGCCACCCGGTGCTGATGGATAAGTACATCTACGGCACCGAATGTGAAGTTGACGCCATCTGCGACGGCACCGATTACCTGGTGCCCGGCATCATGGAGCAGATCGAGCGCACCGGCGTGCATTCCGGCGACTCCATCTGTGTCTACCCGCCGTATAATTTCCCGCAGGATGTGATTGATACCCTGGTGGATTACACCGGCCGCTTTGCCCGCGAGCTGAAGGTTGTGGGCCTGGTCAATGTGCAGTACGCTGTGCAGGACGGCAAGGTTTACGTCATCGAGGTCAACCCGCGCTCTTCCCGTACTGTGCCGTATATCTCCAAGGTCACCGGTGTGCCCATGGTCGATCTGGCCGTGCGCTGCACCCTGGGCGAAAAGCTGAAAGATATGGGGTACGGCACCGGCCTGTGGCGCAACGGCAAGAGCCCCTATGTGGCTGTTAAAGTACCCGTCTACAGCTTCCTGAAGCTGCACGGTGTGGATACCATGCTGGGACCCGAAATGAAGTCCACCGGCGAAGTTTTGGGCATTGCTCCCAACATGCACGAAGCGTTGATCAAGGGCTTGGTTGCCGCCGGTTACCAGTTCAAGACCCCCGGCCCCGGTTCCTGCGTAATTATCTCGGTCAAGGATTCCGACAAGAAGGAAGCCGCCGAGCTGGCCTGGAAGCTGCATGACTACGGCTATAAGATCTATGGCACCCCCGGCACGGCACGCTACCTGAACAGCCAGATGGTGCCCTGCAGCACCGTGCGCCAGATGAGCGAAGAACGCCCGAATGTGCTGGATCTGCTGGAAAGCGGTCTGGTGGATTACATCATCTCCACCAGCCCCCATGGCCGTGACCCGCACCGCGATTCCGTCAAGTTCCGCCGCAAGGCAACCGAGCTGTCCATCCCGTGCATCACGGCGCTGGATACCGCTCGCATTCTGGTGAATGCCCTGCGCAGCGACCATGACATCAGCGGTATGGAGCTGGTGGATATCGCCACCCTGCACCGCGATGCCGCCAACGGAAAATAACCAAGGGTAAAACAGAAAAACAACCTGGGGCAGCAAAGCCCGGCAGTCGTTGTGCTGCGGGGAGCTTTGCTGCCCTGTTTTTGTGCCGTACAGCAAATGTTTTGCGGTGGCGCCCGTGCGCTGTGCACGCGTTCCCGAAAGAAACGCGGGATTGTTGCATCTTTTTGTGAGATATGCCAATTTTTGATTTTTTGGGCTAGGTTTTGGCAGAATCACTTGATTCTGCGCGAAATTTTCCTTATAATAATCAGCGTACTAAAACGTGGGGCAGTTACTTGCCTGATGATGAAATATATGCTTAGGGAGATAACGAGTTATGACCAGATCACAGTTGATTACCAAAGTTGCAAACGATACCGGCATTTCTGCCGTTGAAGTTGAAAAGATCATGGACGGCATTTTCGGCACCATCGGCGATGTGCTGAAGGCTGGTGATAAGGTTACCATTGCAGGCTTTGGCCGCTTTGAAATGCGCGAACGCCAGACCAAGAACTTCACCAACCCCAAGACCAAGGTCACCAGCCAGCTGGAACCCACCGCTATCCCCGGCTTTAAGGCAAGCGGCCGCCTGAAGGAAAAGGTTGGCAAGTAATTGCTGAACAGCAGAACATAAACAAAATCAACCGCTCCGGTTTGCCATGCATGGCTGACCGGGGCGGTTTTTAGTTAGGGCAACACCGCATAATTCTAAGTGCCGATACGGCGAGCGAGGTGCCGCAGCTGCCGGAGCGGTGCTTAAGCCGCAAGGCGGGAATTGTGCGGTGTTGCCTTAGGCGTTAGGAAGTAAGAGGGAGGAGTTGATGGGGGCGGCGGTGGGGGAGAGAGCGGGACGAAAAATCAGGAATTTTGGGGGAGGGTGCTGGTTGTGAAGTATGTGCTGAACAATAAAAGTGGCTGCAGGGCGGGATGCCCTCATTCCGCCGGGGTGAAATTTTGCCGATTGCGACAAACGCTGCAAATGATTTGTAGGGGACGATGTTCGCATCGTTCCGCGGGTTTTGGCTTTGCTGCAAACGATAAAAAGTGTGATGTGCCCTGCCATTTCCTGTAGGGCGTGGTCACCTGACCACGCCACCCTCCCCATATAAAACCCTCAAACATATGCGCATCGTTCCCAATTTTATAGCCTACCCCCCACCCTCCACAAAAAATCAGCAAAAACTATTGCAATCTGCATAAAGTGCGGTATACTAAAGCAGTAAAATAATATTTACGCAGAGTAGAAACCCGCGCGTTAGGCAAAGCGGCAATGGCGCCGCTTTGCCGCAGTGCCTGACCAACGGGGAGTTGTGGCAGGACGAAGATGCAGGGCAGGGGAGTGCAATGTGCACGCCGCTGCCGGCACGCGGTGCTGGTTTCGCATCCCACTGCTGCATAAAGGTGTGCAACGGCGGGTGTGGTTGCACACCTGCCCTTTCCCCTCCCTTGTGCGGCAACACGCACGATGGAGGTATTTTATTATGCAAAAATCCGTTCAAGTCCGTACCCCGCTGTATGCCGCGGCCTATTGGCAGCAGGCCGCCGATGAGTTTAAGAACATCCGTGTTCTGGCTTTTGCCGGTATGGTCACGGCGCTGGCCATTATTCTGGAAAGCTTCCCCATCTATCTGCTGGGCCAGAGCCTGAAGATCTATTTCAGCTTTGTGGTGGTTTCGCTGGGGTGCGCCTGTTATGGCCCGCTGGTGGGCATGGGCGTTGGTGCGGTCATTGATACGCTGGGCTTTCTGCTTTCCAGCTATGGCGAGCCGTATTTCCCTGGCTATCTGATTACGGCCATGTTGTCCGGCCTGATTTACGGCGTTATGCTCTACCAGCGCAAACCCACCATCCCGCGCCTGATCGTGACCCGTCTGCTGATCAATTACGGCAGCAATGTGCTGCTGGGCAGTGTGTGGAAAGCTATGTTGTATGGCAAGGGTTACCTGTATTACCTGAGCACCGGCATGGTCAAAAACACCATCATGATCCCCATTGAAGTTGCCTTGATGTGGCTGGCCCTGAACGCGGCAGAAAAACACGGCCTGGACCGCCGCTACCTGCATCAGCGCTGATGAAGCACAGATTTTTGTTCAAAAGTCATACTTTACGGCTAAAAGCTTGTGCGTTTTGCTGGCAGAACGCAGCCGAAATTTGAAAATTGTTCCGTAATTTACAAACTTTTAACAACGTATTCACAAAGCATTGAAAAATGTCCCCGCCGCGTATACAATAACATATGTGAAAAGAATGTGTCGGATTTCCTGCAAGCATGCAGCAAAACGGCGCATTTTTGGTTTCAGGACCGTGGCTCTGGCTGGCAGCTGCCGCCGGGCCAGACGTAAAAAGAAAAGGAGCACTTACACATGAAAAAATTGTTGGGTATTGTGTTGTCCGCAGCTATGCTGCTCAGCATGGCCGCCTGCGGCAGCACTGCTGCATCCAGCGCTGCATCCAGCGCAGCAGCAGATTCTACCGCTGACGCTGCCACTGCTACCGATGCAGCTGCCAGCGACCTGAAGGTTGGCGTTATCACGATTGGCGATGAGACGGAAGGCTACACTGCTGCGCATATCAACGGCATCAAGGCTGCTGCACAGAAGCTTGGCATGAGCGACAGCCAGATCGTTTGGAAGTACAAGGTTCCCGAAGGTGCTGAGTGCTCCGACGCTGCAGAAGACCTGGTTGGCCAGGGCTGCAACCTTGTTGTTTCCAACTCTTACGGCCACCAGACCTATATCGTAGAAGAAGCTGAAAAGTATCCCGATGTCACTTTTGTTTCCATGACCGGTGATTTTGCTGCCCTGACTGGCCTGGATAACTTCAAGAACGCTTTCACCAATGTTTATGAGAGCCGTTATGTTGCCGGTGTTGTTGCCGGTATGAAGCTGCAGGAACTGGTTGAGTCCGGCACCCTGACCCCGGAGACCCAGCCCAACAGCTTTACTGCTGACGGCAAGGTCAAGATCGGCTATGTCGGCGCTTACAACTATGCTGAGGTTGTTTCCGGCTACACTGCATTCTTCCTGGGCGTGCAGAGCGTTTACCCCAATGTTGCCATGGAAGTTATGTACACCAACTCCTGGTTCGATATCGACAAGGAAGGCGCTGCTGCCGAAGCTCTGATTGCAAACGGCAGCGTGATCATTGGTCAGCATGCTGACTCCACCGGCGCTCCCGCTGCCACCCAGAAGCAGAAGGATGCCGGCAAGATCTGCTACTCTGTCGGTTACAACATCGACATGCTGGAGACCGCTCCCACCGCTGCCCTGACCTCCGCCACCAACGTTTGGGAAGTTTACTATGAATACCTGTTCAAGAGCATGATGAACGGTGAAAACCCGGCTACCAACTGGTCCGAGGGTTACAACGAAGGCGCTGTTGCCATCACTGACCTTGGCCCCGAAGTTGCCGAAGGCACTGCCGAGAAGGTTGCCGAAGTGGAAGCAGCCCTGAAAGATGGCAGCCTGCATGTGTTTGATACCAGCAAGTTCACCGTCAACGGTGAGACTGTTACCACCGCTCCCATCGACCTGACTTTCTATGATTACTCCACCGGCACCCCGGTTGCTGTGTACCAGGGCGATACCGAGGAAGCCATCACCGATGGTTACTTCTCTGAATCCACCCTGCGCAGCGCTCCGTATTTCTCCCTGCGCATTGACGGCATTACCGAGGATGCAGACCCGGTTGCCTGATCCCACAAACTGAACTGACATGGAGGGAAGCTCTGCCTGTTACTGAACAGAGCTTCCCTCTATTGGTGTTTACGGCACCGCATGATGGATTTTTACAGAGAGGAGCATTCCCATGCCGCAGACTGAGTACGCCATCCAGCTGGAACATGTAACCAAAACTTTTGGCCCGGTCATTGCAAACCATGATGTTACCATGAATATCCGCCGCGGGGAGATTTTGTCCCTGCTGGGCGAGAACGGCTCCGGCAAAACAACCCTGATGAATATGATCGCCGGTATCTATTACCCGGACGGCGGGCAGATCATCGTCAACGGCCAGCCGGCAGATATCCGTTCCCCGCGCGATGCCCTTGCCCTTGGCATTGGCATGATTCACCAGCACTTCAAACTGGTGGATGTGTTTACCGCCGTGGAAAACATTGCCCTGAGCATGGACAAAGGCGAAAAATTTGACCTGCGCCGCGTGCGGGACAAAGCCCGTGCTATTTGCGAAAAATACCAGTTTGCGCTGGATCTGGACCAGAAAGTGTACGAGATGAGCGTAAGCCAGAAGCAGACGCTGGAAATCGTAAAGGTGCTGTTCCGTGGTGCAGATATCCTGATCCTGGACGAGCCCACCGCCGTGCTGACCCCGCAGGAGACCGAAAAGCTGTTTGCCGTGATGCGCAACATGAAGGCGGACGGCAAGGCCGTGGTCATCATTACCCACAAGCTGCATGAGGTGCTTTCGGTTTCGGACCGCGTGGCAATTTTGCGCAAGGGCGAATACGTTGGCACGGTGGAAACCGCCACCGCAACGGAATCCAGCCTGACTGAGATGATGGTGGGCCAGAAGGTGGAGCTGAACATCAACCGCACCACGCCGCAGGACCCCACCCGGCGTTTGGCTATCAGCCACCTTTCGGTGCGCAGCCCCGAAGGTACCAACGTGTTGGACGATGTGAGCTTTGATGTGTATGGCGGCGAGATTTTGGGCATTGCCGGTATTTCCGGCAACGGCCAGAAAGAACTGCTGGAAGCCATTGCCGGTTTGCAGCATACCGAATCCGGCTCCGACGTTAAGTTTTTTGCCCCCGGCGAAGAGGACAAGCCGATGGAGCTGCTGGGCAAGAGTCCCAAGGATATCCGCGATGCCGGTGTGCATCTGAGCTTTGTGCCGGAGGACCGCCTGGGCATGGGCCTGGTTGGCACCATGGGCATGACGGACAACATGATGCTGAAAAGCTATGGCGAAGGCCGCTCCCCGCTGGTGGACCACCGTGCCCCGCGTGAACTGGCCGAAAAGATCCGCAAGGAGCTTGGCGTGGTTACCCCCGGCCTGAACACCCCCGTTTCCCGCCTGTCCGGCGGCAACGTGCAAAAGGTGCTGGTTGGCCGCGAGCTGGCGGCTTCGCCCATTGTGCTGATGACGGCTTACGCCGTGCGCGGCCTGGACATCAATACATCCTACACCATTTACAACCTGCTGAATGAGCAGAAAGAAAAAGGTGTTGCCGTGATTTACGTCGGCGAGGACCTGGACGTTCTGCTGGAGCTGTGTGACCGCATTCTGGTGCTGTGCGGCGGCAAAGCCAACGGCATGCTGGATGCCCGCACCACCACCAAGGAAGAAGTTGGCCTGCGCATGACCAACCTTGTACAAAAGGAGGGCAAATGATGAGCAAAACTGCAGCTGAACCGCTTGTGCGTATCTCCAAGCGGGAGGGTACCACCTTTGTGCAAAAAGTGCTGGTGCGCGCCATTGCTATCCTGCTGGCACTTGTTGTGGATGCGTTCTTCATCTTTTTTGTTACCGGCCTGAACCCCATCAGCGTGTACGGCGTTATGTGGAACGGCACGTTTATGAACACCACCCGTTTCTCTTGGGCGCTGCGTGATCTTTCCAGCCTGCTGTGCATTGCCATTGCACTGGCTCCTGCCTTTAAGATGCGCTTTTGGAACATCGGCGGCGAAGGCCAGGTGCTGATCGGCGGCCTGGTCGCGGCGCTCATCATGGTGTATTTTGGCAGCAGCCTGCCCGCACCGCTGCTGTTTGCCGCCATGGTCATCGGCAGTGTGCTGGCCGGTGCCATCTGGGCCTTTGTTCCGGCCTGGTTCAAATCCCGCTGGAACACCAACGAAACGCTGTTCACCCTGATGATGAACTACGTTGCCACCAGCATTGTGGCCTGCATGACGAATATCATGCGCGGCCAGGCATCCAGCCTGGGCACCCTGAACAAAGCCACCAAGGCTGGCTGGCTGCCCGTGATCAACGGCCAGCGCTACACCATCAATATTATTGTGGTGCTGGTGCTGACCTTTGCGATGTACGCTTACCTCAAATACTCCAAGCAGGGGTACGAGATCAGCGTTGTGGGCGAGAGTGAAAACACCGCCCGCTATGCCGGCATCAATGTCAGCCGCGTGATGATCCGTACTATGCTGCTGTCCGGTGCCATCTGCGGCCTGTGCGGCTTTTTGGTTGTGGCCGGTAAGGACCAAACGATCTCCACTACCTCGGCAGGCGGCAACGGCTTCACCGCCATTATTGTGGCCTGGCTGGCAAAGTTCAACACCTTCTATATGATGCTGATTTCTTTCCTGCTGATCTTCCTGGACCGCGGCGCTTCGGAAATTGCTTCTGCTTATTCCCTGAACGAATATGCAGCGGATATCATCACCGGCATTATCCTGTTCTTTATCCTGGGCAGCGAATTTTTCATCAACTACCGCCTGGTCTGGCGCGGCCATCATGATGGTAAGGAGGGCAAGTAAGTATGAGCAGTCTGATTGCATGGATCCTGCGTGCCATCCCGTTTGGCACCATCATTATGTACGGCGCTTTGGGCGAGACCCTGACGGAAAAATCTGGCAACCTGAACCTGGGTGTTCCCGGTATCATGTACCTGGGCGGCTTTGCCGGTTTTGCCAGCGCTTATTATTACGAAAAACTCAGCGCCAACCCCAGCGCCTTTGTCTGCGTAATTCTGGCCCTGCTGTGCGCCCTGATCGCATCCGCCCTGGGCGGTCTGATTTACGCCTTCCTGACCATCACCCTGCGTGCAAACCAGAACGTGACCGGCCTTGCGCTGACCACCTTTGGCATGGGTGTGGCAAACTTTTTTGGTGTGTTTATCCTGAACGGTGCCAGCTACACCGCGGCACCGCTGGCTTATAAAGCATTCAGTGCCATGATTCCGGTGCTTTCCGGCCTTGGCGTTGTGGGCGAGGTGCTTTTCTCTTACGGCTTTTTGGCTTATGCGGCCATTGTGCTGGCAGTTGTGCTGCACTGGTTCTTTACCCGCACCCGCGCGGGCCTGAACCTGCGCGCGGTTGGCGAAAACCCCGCCACTGCCGATGCCGCAGGCATTAACGTTACGCTGTATAAATATGTGGCTACCTGCACGGGTGCTGCCATCTGTGGTGTGGGTGGTTTGTATTATGTTCTGGATTATAACCAGGGCATCTGGGCAACCACCGGCCAAATCGAAGCCTTGGGCTGGCTGGCTGTAGCGCTGGTCATCTTTACCACCTGGAAGCCGCTGAACGCCATTTGGGGCGCTTACCTGTTTGGCGTGCTGTACTGGCTGTATCAGTTCCTGCCCAGCCTGCTTGGCATTACCGTTGCCAGCTACATGACCGATCTGATCCAAATGCTGCCCTATGTGGTTACCATTGTGGTGCTAATCGTGGTCAGCCTGCGCAAAAAGAAGGAAAACCAGCCCCCGGAGCATCTGGGCCTTTCCTACTTCCGCGAGGAGCGGTAAAAAATATTTTTGCAGAATTCGCAAAAAATTGCTCATTTTGCATCAAAGCCTCGTTCCCTATTGGAAATGGGGCTTTTTTGTTTTTTGGGGAAGGGTAGGGGATTGGCGGATTTCGGAGAGTGATATCCGGCATGGCCCATTACACATTTTTAAGGCAATACCGCATAATTCTAAGTGCCGCAGCTGCCGGAGCGGTGCTTAAGCCGCAAGGCGGGAATTGTGCGGTGTTGCCTAAAGCCCAAATCCCGCAATACCCAGCTTTTTGCCATGGAACTTCACAGTATTTCCATGCTTTTAACACATTTGGCAGGTACACTAAAATGCAGCAAAATCCATAGTCCAGAAATTTTTTATAAAGAAAATAGAGAGGCAGGAAACCCGGATGGAAGAAAACGAGATCACATCCCCCTTTGTGGAGGATGCCACCACCCCCGATACGGGCAGCACGCAGCCCACGGCCCCGGCCCCCAAACGCAAAAACTGGTTCCGCCGCCACACCAAGCTGTGCGTGGCGGTTGTCATTCTGGCGGTGGTTGCCGCTGTTGTGGGCAGCCAGCTGCGTAAAAGCAAAGCGGCCGCGGGCGCTTCGGCAGACTATCAGTATGTGCGCACCACGACCCTGAAAACCACCAGCCTGAATGACTCCGTTACCGTGAACGGCACGGTGAAATCCGGCGATGAAGCCAGCGTTACCGTGGCAGATTCCGCCAAAACCTACAAGGTTGCCACCGTCAATGTGGAGGTGGGTGATACTGTGCAGGAAGGCGATGTGATCGCCACGCTGGACACCACCGACCTTGAAAAGCAGATCGAAAACGCAGAGCAAAGCTACAACGATACCCTGCAGCAGGCCCAGACCAGCTATGACCGCGCGGTGGATGAATATAACACCGCAGTGGTGCAGCATGAGAATAACCTGATCGACCTGCAGGCCAAGATTGATGATGCGGACAAGAACCTGTCCGATGCACAGGATGCACTGGAAACCGCAAAGAGCAGCCGCGATTCCGCCCAGAGCGCCTATGATTCTGCCTGCAGCAGCTACGATACCATCAAGGCGGCGTATGATAATGCCGCTGCCAGCATCAGCACCTTTACCGATGCCGTCAACGCGGCGGCCAACACCCAGAACGATGCCATCAGCCGGGTAAACAGCGCCATCGCTGCCTACAACGCCGACCCCAGCGAGGCCAACCAGGCGGCCATGAATGAGGCAAACGATGCCCTGAGCGCTGCCCAGGCAGCCTATCAGCAGGCACAGAATGACCTGGCTAACGCGCAAAACAGCTGTTCCGTCACGGAGCTGGGGTTGTATGGCTTTACCGCCATTCAGCAGTCTTTGAACAGCGCGGAACAGACCAAAACCAGCGCCCAGAATGCCCTGACCAGTGCCCAGAACGCAGTGGAAACGGCCCAGAACCAGATTGAAACCTGCGAAGGCCAGCAGAAATCCGCCCATGACAGCTATGACCAGGAAAAGAACTATTCCACCATCAAGGCCAAGGCGCAGAGCGTGGAAGACGCCAAAACCAAGCTGGAACAGGCCAAGCGCACCCCCGATACTTTGACCACCCTGAAAGACACCCTGGCCAACTGCACCCTGACGGCCACCATGTCCGGTACCATCACGGCGCTGGATGCAACGGTCGGTTCTATCTGCACCGGCACCGTGGCAACCATTCAGAACACCGATGCCCTTGTGGTGGAAGTTACGATCCCCTCCAATGATGTGCCGGGCCTGACCACCGGCATGAGCTGCAATATTACCAGCGATGCCACCGGCGATGATGTGATCGCCGGTACCCTGACCCAGATCGACCCCGTTGCCAATGATTCCGGCACGTTCGGCGCAAAGGTGCGCGTGAACGGCGATGCAGACGACCTGCTGATCGGTATCCAGGCCAAGGTGGAAATTGTCAAGAACGCGACCGACGGCGTGTTCACCGTGCCCATTGATGCCGTTGGCACCAAAGAGGACGGCACCCAGTATGTGCTGCGCAAAACCGGCGGCGAAGGCACCGATATGACCTTTGAGGAAGTGACCGTGACCACCGGCGATGCCAACGATTATTATACCGTGATTTCCGGCGATGACCTGAAGGAAGGCGATGTGATCCGCTCCAGCGCCGACCTGACCCAGGGCATTGTGACCGGCAGCAGTGATGATAGCGCCGACTTCTTCTTCACTGCCGGCGGTGATGAACCGATTGGCGGTGCGGACGCCCCGGCGGGCGGCCCCGGCGGTGACGTGGGCGGCGGCCCGGCCGGTGGACCGGGAGGTAACTGATATGCCGCAGAATAAACAGGCGTTTGTCAATGCCATTGTGCAAAGCCTTGGGGCGGGGCAGCCCAACCGCCGCCCGCTGATTGCCATGCGCGGCATCCGCAAAAGTTACTATATCGGCCAGCCGAACGAGTTGGAAATCCTGCACGGCATTGATTTGACTGTGTGGCCGGGGGAGTTCGTTGCGATTGTGGGTGAATCCGGCTCCGGCAAAAGTACCCTGATGAATATTATCGGCGTGCTGGACAAGCCGACCTCTGGCGAGTATACGCTGGACGGGGTGGATATCCATAAAGCAGACGATGACGAACTGGCGGGCATCCGCAACAATAAAATCGGCTTTGTGTTCCAGACCTATAACCTCATCGGCCGCCAGAGCGCGCTGAAAAACGTGGAGTTGCCCATGCTGTATGCCGGCATTCCCGGCGGCGAGCGTACCCGCCGCGCCAAGGAGTGGCTGGACCGCGTGGGAATGGGCGAGCGTGCCCGCCACCAGCCCAACGAGCTTTCCGGCGGCCAGAAACAGCGCGTTGCCATTGCCCGCGCCATGGTCAACGACCCGGCGCTGATCCTGGCAGACGAGCCCACAGGCGCACTAGACAGCGAAACCTCCCGCGTGGTGATGAACCTGTTCCATGAAATGCACGAAAAATACCACAAAACCATTGTGCTCATTACCCACAACCCCGCGTTGGCCGAGGAATGCCAGCGAGTGCTGACACTGCACGATGGCCGCATTATTGCCGAACGGAAGGGGAGTGGTGTGCGTGGCGCTCTTTGAATACCTTTCCATGGCGTTTGCCAGCATCAAAAGCAACAAAATGCGCAGCCTGCTCACCATGCTGGGCATTATTATCGGCATTGCGGCGGTTATCGCCATCGAAACCGTCGGCAACAGCCTATCCAGTTCGGTCAGCGACAGCATGTCCGGCACCGGTGCCAGCTCCATCACGGTATCGCTGACCCAGAAAAGCAGCAGCAACAGCGGTTCTTCCAGCGGCGGTGTGCGGCTGCGGCTCTTCAAAAATTCCAGCCCGGATGATAAAGACCTTATCACGGATACGATGATCGAGGAATTTACCGAAACGTTCCCCGACAAGATCAACTACATTGAAAAAACGCAGCAGGTGGGCAGCGCCACCATTGGCAAGGTGAACGAACCCGATACCACCATCACGGCAACGGTTTCCGGCGTCAACCAGGAAGTGCTGCAAAGCAAGGAGAGCGATACCCCCATCCTGGCGGGCCGCTGGCTGGATGATACCCGCGATGCCGGGCGCTATGTCTGCGTGGTATCCGAAAAATTTGTGCAGCAGGCCGTCGGCGGCAGCAACGCTGATGCGCTGGGCCAGAAAATCACCCTGACCATCAACAAAATGCCGTATACGTTTTATATCAGCGGCGTTTATAAGTATGTAGAAGATTCTTACGCCAGCATGTTTGGCTCTACCAGCGATGACGATATCCAGACCGAAATCTATATCCCGCTGGATGTGGCCCGCAGCATTGCCGGGGCGGGGGATGGCTACCAGAGCATTACCGTTGTGGCATCCAGCGGCACCAATGTGACCGCCTTTGTGGATGTGGTGGGCGATTATTTCGCCAGTTACTATACCCGCAACGACAGCTGGACCGTCAGTGCGTCCAGCATTTCCAGCCTGCTGGAAAGCATGACCGAAATCCTGAACCAGATCTCGCTGGCCATCTCCGCCATTGCGGCCATCTCGCTGTTGGTGGGAGGTATCGGCGTCATGAACATCATGACGGTTTCGGTCACCGAGCGTACCCGTGAGATCGGCACCCGCAAGGCGCTGGGCGCAACCAACACGGCCATTTTGACCCAGTTCATTATTGAATCCATTGTGCTGTGCGCTATTGGCGGCGTCATCGGTGTGGGGCTGGGCATCGGCCTTGGTTCTGTGCTCAGCCAGGTCATGGGCTATTCGGCCAGACCCAGCGTGGCGGCCATCATCATTGCCGTGGCGTTCAGCATGGCCATCGGCGTGTTCTTTGGCTATTACCCCGCTAAAAAGGCCGCCAAGATGGACCCCATCGACGCCCTGCGGTACGAATAAGAGTGCCGTTTGTTATTTGCTTATCAGCGCAAAATTGAACCGCATACAGCAAAAATGCTCCCGTTGCACGGGGGCATTTTTTGTGGTATACTTCTGCCTGAATGATAAAAATGGGGTAGTTTTTGCCCTGGGATGTATCTGAAAAGTCAAAAGTACGGTCTGTTTCGGCAGTTACAGCCGGATTTTGCGCTTGCAAAATGCGGCATCTTCTTTTCTTTCAGATACACACCTTAGAGCGGAAAGGAAAGAAGGAAGGTCTGACAATGCAGACACAACAAAAACTATTTACCAACCGTATGCTGCTAACACTATTGTGGCCGCTGGTGGTGGAGCAGGCGCTGAACGTGCTGGTGGGCATGTCCGATACCGTGATGGTATCCAGCGTAGGCGAAGCCGCCATTTCCGGTGTTTCGCTGGTGGATATGATCAACTACCTGATCCTGAATATTTTTGCCGCGCTGGCCACCGGCGGCGCGGTTATCACCAGCCAGTTCCTGGGAGCCAAAAAGCCGGGGGAAGCCTCCCGCAGCGCGGGGCAGCTGGTTACTTTAAGCGCTATCCTGGGTACGGCTGTCATGGCGCTCTGCCTGCTGCTGCGTGGGCCCATGCTGCGGCTGTTCTTTGGCAGCATTGCGGACGATGTGTTCCAGGCAGCCATGATCTACTTTACCATCACGGCAATCTCTTACCCGTTTTTGGCGCTGTACAACGCGGGCGCGGCCATCTTCCGCTCCGTCGGCAACAGCGAGGTATCCATGCGGGTATCCGTTGTCATGAACATTACCAATATTGTGGGCAATGCGTTCTGCATCTTTGTGCTGCGCATGGGGGTTGCCGGTGTTGCGGTGCCCACGCTGGTTTCCCGCGTGCTGGGCGCTGTCATCATCCTGAAACTGACCACCCGGCATGATAATGTCGCCCGCGTTACCTGGGATGGCGTCAAGCACCTGCAGCCCCAGATGGCAAAGAACATTTTGTATATCGGCATCCCCTCCGCGCTGGAAAACAGCCTGTTCCAGCTGGGGCGTGTGCTGGTCGTCAGTATGATCTCTTTGTTCGGCACGGTGCATATTTCCGCCAATGCGGTGGCCAACAACCTGGACGGCATGGGCTGCATTGTGGGCCAGGCCATCGGCCTTGCCATGATCACTGTGGTGGGGCGCTGTGTGGGCGCCCAACAGCTGGACCAGGCCAGCTACTTTACCAAAAAGCTGCTGCTGTGGGATTACATTGCCCAGGGCGCTACCAATGCCCTGATTTTGATCTTCCTGAACCCGCTGCTCAGCGTGTACACCCTTTCGGATGAAACCCGCCACCTGGCCTGGCTGCTGGTTATGATCCATGCGGGCAGCGCCATCTTCCTGTGGCCGGCGGGCTTTGTTCTGCCCAACGCCCTGCGTGCAGCCAATGATGTGCGCTTTACCATGCTTACTTCCATTCTGTCCATGGGAATCTGGCGTCTGGCGTTCTCTTACATCCTGTGCGTTCAGATGGGTATGGGTGCTGTCGGCGTCTGGATCGCCATGGTGGTGGACTGGGTGTGCCGCGTGACCTGCTTTGTGGTCCGCTTTGTATCTGGTGCGTGGAAGAAAAAATGTGTGGCAAAATAATAGGAGGAAACCCCGATGAAGCTTATCAGTTGGAATGTGAACGGCCTGCGCGCCTGCCTGAAAAAAGGCTTTGAGGATACTTTCAACCAGCTGGATGCGGATGTGTTCTGCATCCAGGAAACCAAAATGCAGCCCGGCCAGGCGGATTTTGCCCCCGAAGGCTATACCGAATACATCAACAGCGCTGAGAAAAAGGGCTATTCCGGCACGCTGATCTATACCCGCGTAAAGCCCCTGAACGCCTGGAACGGCATTGGGGTGGAAGCCCACAGCCACGAAGGCCGTGCCATCACACTGGAATTTGAGGATTACTACCTCGTCAATGTCTATGTACCCAACTCCCAAAACGAGCTGGCCCGCATTGACTACCGCATGCAGTGGGAGGACGACTTGCGCGCCTACCTGAAAGATCTGGACAGCAAAAAGCCGGTGATCCTGTGCGGAGATTTGAACGTGGCCCATGAGGATATTGACCTGAAGAACCCCGGCCCCAACCGCGGTGCTGCGGGCTTTTCGGACCAGGAGCGTGGCAAGCTGAACGAGCTGCTGGCCGCTGGCTTTACCGATAGCTTCCGCTACCTGTACCCAGATGCCACCGGCATGTACAGCTGGTGGAGCATGCGGTTCCGCGCAAGAGAGCGGAACGCAGGCTGGCGCATTGACTATTTCCTGGTATCGGACCGGCTGGCCCCACAGATCAAAAAGGCCGAGATTTTGATGGATGTGCAGGGCAGCGACCATTGCCCGGTGCTGCTGGAACTGTAAAGCTGCAAAATGTCCAAGAAATATTCGGTGTGTCGAAAAAACTGTGCCTTTCTTTTGCAGAGCATGTGGGTATAAAACATGTAGGGGTGCACGATCTCACCCCGTATATCGGACCTTGCCATATATTCCATCACATCATTCTCCGCGAGGCATCGGGCGCACAATGCGCCCCCGATGAAGACCTTTTCGACAATCTGAAATTTTCATGGCAATACCGCATAATTCTAAGTGCCGATACGGCGAGCGAGGTACGGCAGATGCCAAGCCAAAAGCGCAGATAATACTGGATGCTGCAAAGGTGAGCGCCGCCAGTGGCGGAAACAGCGAACCGAAGCAGGGGCAGCGGTCGCAGAGTGCGAGGGGCTTTTGCCCCCGAAGCACGATGCGGGTACCGCAACCCGACATTATCGAGCATTTTGGCAACGCAGATGCCGTGCCGCAGCCGCCGGAGCGGTGCTTGAGCCGTTAGGCGGGAATTGTGCGGTATTGCCTCATGATTTTTTCAAAAATATCTGCTCCCGCTGCAAAATACCGGGAGCATTTTTCGTATTAGTATACAGAAGCGCTTCCAACAAAGAAAGCGCGCCGGCAGATGAATGCGAAAGGAGGTGTGGGGCACTGAACCAAACAGATTTTACCCAGCTGATGCAGCAATACCAAAAACTGGTTTATACCGTTTGTTTGCAGTTTGTCCACAACCCCCACACCGCCGAGGATCTGACCCAGGATACCTTCCTTTCAGCATGGTCGTCCATTGACCGGTGCGAGCCCCAATACTATAAGCAATGGCTGGTGCGTGTGGCAGCCAACAAATGCAAGGACCACCTGAAAAGCTCCTGGGCGCGCAGGGTGGAGGCACAATCCGACGAAACGATGCCGGAACCACGCGGCACACCGCCGCCCGGCAGCGGCCTGCAAAGCGCAGAGCCGGACCCGCAGGATGAATTTATGCGCCAGACCGATGCCGCAGAGCTGGAAACGATGGTGCGCACCCTGCGCGAACCCTATGGCCGGGCCGCGGCCATGTATCTGCTGGACGGGCTGCCCGTGGCGGCCATAGCCCAAAAGCTGGGTCGCCCGGCACCCACTGTTCAGAACCAGCTGTTCCGCGCAAAAGCGATCCTGCGCAAACAGATCATGGAAAGGAGGCAGGAATAATGGAACAGGCAATGTTTCCGCAAAACGAAAATAACACCCCATTTGATAACGAAGCCCTGTTTGATGCTGAAGGCCACCTGACGGATGAGGGGCTGCACGCCCTGCAGGAGAGCCGCCTGGATGAACTGGGCAGCCTGGAGGCCGCAGAGCACCTGACCTTCTGTGATTACTGCCTTGCCCGCTATACCGCCCTGATTGAATCGGTCCCCGAAAAGCTGAAACAGCCCATGCGGGACCTGATCCCCCAGGTGCAGGCCCTGATGCGGCTGCGCAGCTTCCGCATTATGACAAACCGCTATGTTTCCACGGCTGCCGCCGTAATGCTGGCCTTTGCGCTGTGGCGGTTCGGGTTCTTTGGCGGCGTTGGTACGGTGCAAAAGTCCGTGCAGCAGCTGCCGGACGTTACCCCCAGAGTAACGGTAAGCCAGGCGCTTGGCGGTATGTTTGACAGCATGAGCAGCGGATTGAGCGATATGTTCAGCGGGATGCAGCTCACCATCAACAGCGGCCTGGCCCAGCTGGCCGACCCGGTTGTGCCCCGCAGCAACCCTACCAATAACGGCGGCAGCCCCGCCCACGGAGAGTGATACACTATGAAGAAAAACGCATTTTTGACCTTTATTTTTGCCTGCATCCCCGGCGCAGGGCAGATGTATTACGGGTATATGAAGCGCGGTACCTCGCTGCTGGTCTACTTCTGCCTGTTCATCATGCTGGGCACCATCATTTCCCCGCTGGTGGTGGGCGTCGCCGTGGTGTATATGTTCAGCTTTTTTGACACCTATGACCTCATCCGCTACCTGGTAGCAGGGGACCCCAAGCCGGATGGCTTCCTGCTCCCGCCGGACTGGCAGAATCAGCTCGGCGGTGCCAAAACCAAAATGACCCCCAAAATGAACAAAATCATCGGCTGGTGCCTGCTGCTTACGGGTGCCTATGTGATGTATGACCGCGTGATCTGGCCGATCGTGGAAAGCATTTTTGTGCAGCTGGGCATTCATTGGAGTATGATTTACGCAATCAACGATGTAATCCCGTCCATTGTGGTAGCGGTGCTGCTGATTGCTTTTGGCGGCCGCCTGCTGGGCTTTGGCAAACATGCCCACCACAACGATACCGACGACCTGCCCCCGTACCAGGGCTGAACCGGCAAAGCAAGCAAATTTGAAAAGAAAGTGTAGGGCAGGGTGCAGCACAGCACCCCGCCTGGTAGCCTGCGGCCATTTGGAATAAAGGCAACACCGCACAATTCCCGCCTGACGGCTTAAGCACCGCTCTGGCAGCTGCGGCACCTCGCTCGCCGTATCGGCACTTAGAATTATGCGGTATTGCCCTAAAAAACATTTGTAGGGGACGATGCTCCGCATCGTCCCACACGCAGGGCCTTGCCGGAATTATATCCTCTTCTCCGAAAGATTGCAAACAAAAACCGGCCCCTTTTCAGGAACCGGTAAACATTTAAGAACGTTCGGGCAGCGCATGGTGATGGTTGTGGCGATAAGCAACCGAGGGCGCTGTGCGCAGGGCAACGGCATCGGCCACGGCGTCCAGCGTCAGAGCCAGGATGATGCCGCCCATCACATCAAACACCGAATGCTGCTTTAACAGCATGGTGGAAAGAATGATGGAAACGCAGAGCAGATCGGCAGATACGCGCACCCACAGCCATTTGCGGCCGCGCAGCCGTGCGCAGTGGTGATAAGCCAGCGCCAGCGTGACGGAGTTGAACACATGGATGGACGGGAACACGTTGGTGGGCGTATCCGTGCGCCACAAAGCGCGTACCGCGCGGGTAAAGATATCATTGCCGTAAATGTAAGCGGGACGCAGGTCGGTACCATTGGGTACGATTGCGCAGAACAGCAGCGAGAGGGTCATGCCGGTAAACAGCGGCAGGCACAGCCGCCAGAATTCCCTCCGGTCATTGAACCACAACAAATAGAACAGTGTACAGGGGATCCAGGCGAACCACAGGTAATAAGGGATGATAGCGTATTTACAGAACGGAATCAGATCATCCAACCGGCAGTGGAGCACCAGATCCGGCACCTGGATGCCCTGTTCCAACAATTTGAAAAACGCAAGATAAAAGACCAGGTAGCAGGCCATGAACTGGATGGGATGGTCTTTGCACCATGTACGAATCACAAAAAACACTCCTTTTTAAGAAAAAAGGCCGCCGCAGGGGGACCATTCCCCTTGCGATGATAGAGTATTATACTCTCCAAATGTGTCAAAAACAAGGGAAAGCGGCGACAAGGATTGACAAATCGAACCACATTTTTTTGTGCAGCACTGCTAAATTGTGAAATTGAAAATTGTGAAAAGCAACAAAAATAGCAAGCCGGGGATGCTTGCTGGGCTGCGCGGGCCGTTGCAGCAGCATTTGGCTGACTATTAAGGCAACACCGCACAATTCCCGCCTTACGGCTTAAGCACCGCTCCGACGGCTGCGGCACGGCATCTGCGTTGCCAAAATGCTCGATAATGTCGGGTTGCGGTACCCGCATCGTGCTTCGGGGGCAAAAGCCCCTCGCACTCTGCGACCGCTGCCCCTGCTTCGGTTCGCTGTTTCCGCCACTGGCGGCGCTCACCTTTGCAGCATCCAGTATTATCTGCGCTTTTGGCTTAGCAGCTGCCGCACCTCGCTCGCCGTATCGGCACTTAGAATTATGCGGTGTTGCCTTAAAACTTTGCAATCAAACGCCGCGTTCCTGCTTGCTGAAAATGCAGCCGCAGTAATCCTGCCGGTACAGGCCGTATTCTGCGCTCAAAGCAAGGCTGCGCTTGTAACCGTCCTTTTTGCGGAACTCGCTTTGCAGGTAGTTCAGGCCGTACTGTTGGGCCAGTTCGCAGCCGATGGTGTTCAGCCGCACAGGGTCCTTGACCGGGGAGATGGAAAGGGTGGTGGTGAACCAGTTAAAGCCGTGTGCCCTGGCGTACTGGGCGGCGCGTTCCAGCCGCATGCGGTAACACACGGTGCAGCGCTCGCCGCGCTCCGGCTCGTTTTCCAGTCCTTTTACTGCAGTGTAAAACTCCTGCGGGTCATACGGCAGCTCCACCACCGTGATGCCGCGGGCAGCGTACCCGGCATCGCGCACAAAACGTTCCAGTTCGGCTTCCCGGCGGTGGTATTCCTCCGGTGGGGCAATGTTGGGGTTATAATATAAAATGGTAACGTCAAAATGGTCGGCCAGACGTTCCAACGTGGCGCTGGAACAGGGCGCGCAGCAGGCGTGCAGCAGCAGCTGCGGGCGCTGGCCATCGCGCTCCAATGCGGCGATGGTTTCTTCCATCACGCGCTCATAATTGATTCGGTTTGCCAATGGTGTTTTCCCTCCTGCATGGCAGCGGCTGCTGCCGCAATCTAACCCCATTATAGCGTATTGCTGGGCAAATTTACACCCCGCACAGGAAGAATAACCGCCACAGCCTTTGAAATATGGAAAATTGCGCGGCGCTTTTTGCAAAATGTTGAATTTTTTATCACGAATTGTTCACATCTATCGGGTATTCTATAGTTGTTCCCAAAAGAAACGGTGCCAGGGAACAGGGACCCGAACACCGTTGGGGCATTGCCAAATGCTCAGGGGAACAACGCAGACTTTTTTCATCCACTCCTCTTTCTCTTTTTTCTTCTTTTCAAGGAAAAACCGCCGCACAGGAACAGGGACCTGTGTGGCGGTTTTTCTTTTTGAATTTGGGTTTGATGAAGCAAACTGAATAAAAATGTGATATAATAACAGGCACAAGCAATTTACCACCAACAGGAGGGGAACAACTATGGTACAGGTCGATTTGATCACCGGCTTTCTTGGCTCTGGCAAAACGACTTTTATGCGGCACTATGCCCGCTATATGGTTCAGCAGGGCTGGAATGTCTGCATTTTGGAAAATGACTTTGGCGCGGTCAATGTGGATGTTATGCTGCTGCAGGATATTTTGGGCGACCATTGCGATATGGAAAGCATCAGCGGCGGGTGCGACTGCGATACCCACCAGCGCCGGATGCGCACCAAATTGATCTCGCTGGCCATGCAGGGCTTTGACAGGGTCATTATTGAGCCGAGCGGTATTTTTGATGTAGATGAATTTTTTGATATCCTGCACGACGAACCGCTGGATAAGTGGTACCGTATGGGCAACGTGATTGCTATTGTGGATGCCAAGCAGGAGCAGCAGCTTTCGCCCCAGTCGGCCTACCTGCTGGCGTCCGAAACCGCCAATGCCGGCATGGTGGTGCTGAGCCGCAGCCAGCTGGCTACCCCGGCCGAGATGGATTCCACGGTAAACTACCTGAACCACACGCTGGAGCAAAACGGCTGCGCCCGCCGCTTTGGCGCAGATGTACTGCGCAAAAACTGGGAGGACCTGACCCCGCAGGACCTGGCCGCCGTTGCCGCCTGCGGCAGCAAGCAGGCCAGCTATGAAAAAATGCACTTTGACCAGCACGATGTGTTTTCTTCGCTCTATTTTATCGACCGTCACTTACCCCTGCCGCGGCTGAAAGAAGTGGTGAATGAACTGTTTGCCGATGCCTCCTGCGGCCGCATTATGCGCATTAAGGGCTTTACTTCGGATGAAAATGGCTGGCTGGAGCTGAACGCCAGCCGCGACGCCATGACCTTAAAGCCCATTGCCAAAGCGCAGGAAGTGATCATCGTGATCGGTGAGCAGCTGAACCGCGCTGCCATTGAGGCACACTGGAAAGAGGTTTGAAACCACTGAACCTGCTGAACGAAAGCCAAATGCAGGAAAAAGAAAAAGGTTAAATCAAAATTCCCTCACAGTGGTCAATTTCGTGCTGGATGATTTCCGCCGTCCAGCCGGTAAACGTTTTAAGCCGCGTCTGGAATTTTTCATTCTGCCACTGCACTTTGATGGCTTTGTGGCGCTTGGTTTTCCGCGTGCCGGTAAGCGATAAGCAGCCTTCGTCCGTTTCATAGGCTCCGGACTGTTTGACGATGACAGGGTTGAACATGACCATGTATTCGCCGTCATTCTCAAAAGCGATAATGCGTTTGTTCACGCCGATCATGTTTGCCGCCATACCCACGCAGCCATCCTTGTGGGCAATCAGAGTTTCCATCAGGTCCTGCGCTACGCCAAGATCCGCCGCCGTGGCGGGTGCGGCTTTCTGCGCAAGAAAAGTCTCGTCTTTGCAAATTTCACGAATCATTGGGGGATGCTCCTTAACTGTTTTTTCTACATTGTATCAGCCAAGGGGAAAATACACAAGAAAGAAAACGATAACAAAAAATATCTGCCCGCTCTACGATTATATCTGTGCGATAGAACTGGTGCCATCTGAAGAGGAAGCTTATGATTTGTGCCTTCAATGCCAAAGGCTTTTTAACGGATCCGGCGATGAGATCGGCCTTTGGACTTAAGGACAAAGCGGATGATAAAACGATCCAAAACAACTCATATTAAAAAAGATTTCTTATGGTTCATTAAACGGTGCGCTGGTTCCCGATCAGGATAAGGATAAATTTGAAATGTGCTTTGTTTTCAATTCGGAACAGATGGATTCCTTCGCCAGCGGAAAACAACGATCGCGCTCAAACATCATCCAGATGCTGGAACGATGGATGAACTAAAGGAAGCGAATCCGGATGTGTACAGGGATTTGGTGCACGACTTACAAAGAAAATAGGCAAGTGTGTACTTGCAAAAGAAAAAGCCGTAGACTCTAACGAATCTACGGCTTTTATTTTGGTCGAGGTGACAGGACTCGAACCTGCGGCCTCGTGGTCCCAAACCACGCGCGCTACCAGCTGCGCAACACCTCGTGAACATTTCTATTATATCTGTTCGCGCCGTGTGCGTCAAGTGCTAAATTTGGGAGATGACAAAGAAGAGGCGGCAGGTGCGCACAATATGCACCTCTGCGGTCTCAATAAGTGCAAGTGTTTTTTGCTGAAACAATAACCCGTTTACACATTCCCCTTGCCGATGCCCCATTTTTTGAAATACCGGCCCATGCTCTTCAACTGCATTTTGAACTTGCCTGCGTCCCGCATGGGGTCGCGGTGCCAGGCGTGGGTGGCGGTGAACTGCGGCAGCAGGTAGACAAACCCTTGGCGCAAGGCACGCTGGGTCAGGTCGGCATCCTCCACATACATAAAGTATTCGGGGTCAAAACCGCCGATGGTTTTGAACACATCGGTGCGGATGGCGGCAAAGCTGCCGGTGCAAAACTCAATGGGGCGGGGGATCGTCAGGTCCTCATCCTGCATGGTGTAATGTTCGTCAGCTTTTTGCATCACACCGCCAAACCGCGGGGCCAGCTGGCGGGCCAGCAGCAGCCACGGGGTGGGCTTGCGGCGCGGCAGGTTCTGGATGCGCCCATCCGGAAAATAGAGCTGCGGCGTGGCCATCACAACGCCGGGGTGGTCCAGCAGCCACTGCGCCATCTGGGGCAGGATGTCATCGTGAATGATCACATCCGGGTTCAGGATAAAGTGTACATCGCTGGTCAGGCGGTCCATAATGCTGTTGTGGCCCTTGCCGAAGCCGAGGTTCTTGGGCAGGCAGATCACCTGCACGCGTACATCGCAAAAATCTGTCTGCGCCAGGCGGGGGCCGCAGCCATCCGGGCTGGCGTTATCCACCACATACAGGGCAAAGTCATCGCCGGGGGTGTTGGCCAGCGCGCTGCGCACAGCGGCGCACACTTCATCATAATCACAGTATGCCACAATACAGGCACTGATCTTCGGCATACGTCCTCCTCAGGTGCGGGGCGGGTCCACCACGGCTTCCAGATCATCCAAGTCATAGGGGGTGTTCTGGTAGACATAGTAGTTCAGCCAGTTGGTATACAGCAGGTGCGCATGGGCACGCCAGCGGAAAATGGGGTCCTTGTTGGGGTCATCGTCCGGGTAATAGTTGACCGGCACATGAATTTCCTTGCCCGCCTTTACATCGCGGCGGTACTCGGCATCCAAAGTGTACTTGTCGTATTCCGGGTGGCCGATGACAAAAATCTGGCGGCCGGACTCAGTGGAAAGCAGCATGGGGCCGGCAACATCGCTTTCGGCCAGCATGCGCAGCTCCGGGGTGGCATCAATATCGGCGCGGTTCAGCCCGGCCCAGCGGCTGTGCGGGGCATAGAATATTTCGTCAAAGCCGCGCACCAGCGGATTGGAGGGCCGCACCACGCGGTGCTCGAACACGCCGAACATTTTTTCCGGCAGGTGTACCTTGCGCACGCCGAAGTGGTAATACAGCCCGGCCAGCGCACCCCAGCACAGATGAATGGTGGAATATACGTTTTCGCGGCTGTAATCCATGATCTCGCACAGCTCGTTCCAGTAGTCCACGTCCTCATAGTCCAGGTCCTCAATGGGAGCACCGGTGATGATCATACCGTCAAAGCGCTCATTGCGCACCGCATCAAAGGTTTTATAAAACGCCTTCATGTGCTCCTGCGGGGTGTGGGTGGTATCATGGGTCTTGGTCTGCAAAAAGGTCAGCTGCACCTGCAGGGGGCTGTTGGCCAAAAGGCGTGCCAGCTGGGTTTCCGTTACAATTTTGGTGGGCATCAGGTTCAAAATCAGGATGCGCAGGGGACGGATCTGCTGGGTCTGCGCACGCTGCTGGTGCATGACAAACACGTTCTCGCGCGAAAGTTCGCCATAGGCGGGCAGCTCTTTGGGAATGATCAAAGGCATAAACAGTAAACTCCTTAACGGTCAGATCTGGTCAAGTGCCTGGGCAATATCGTGGATCAGGTCGTTCTTATCTTCCAGACCGCAGCTCATGCGCACCAGGTCGGGCTGAACACCGGCGGCAATCAGTTGCTCGTCGTTCATCTGGCGGTGGGTGGAGCTGGCGGGGTGCAGGCAGCAGGTGCGGGCATCGGCCACATGGGTCTCAATGGCGGCAATCTTCAGGTGGCCCATAAAGGCAGCGGCGGCTTTGCGCCCGCCCTTTACGCCAAAGCTGACAACGCCGCAGGAACCATTGGGTAGGTACTTTTCGGCAACAGCATGGTACTTATCGCCCGGCAGGCCGCAGTAGTTCACATAGGCAATCTTCGGGTGGCTGGCCAAAAACTCTGCCACAGCCTGGCCGTTCTCGCAATGGCGGGCCATGCGCACATGCAGGCTTTCCAGGCCAAGGTTGAGCATGTAGGCGTTGATGGGGCTCTGCACGCAGCCAAAGTCACGCATCAGCTGTGCGGTTGCCTTGGTGATGAAAGCGCCCTCCTTGCCAAAGTGCTCGGCATAGGTGATACCGTGGTAGCTGTCATCAGGGGTGCACAAGCCGGGGAACTTATCGGCATGAGCCATCCAGTCGAACTTGCCGCCGTCCACAATGGCACCGCCCAGGGTTGCGCCGTGGCCGTCCATGTACTTGGTGGTGGAATGGGTTACGATATCGGCACCCCATTCAATGGGGCGGCAGTTAACGGGGGTGGCAAAGGTGTTATCCACAATCAGCGGCACACCGTGGGCGTGGGCTGCATTGGCAAACTTTTCAATATCCAGCACCGTCAGGGCGGGGTTGGCAATGGTTTCGCCAAAGACAGCCTTGGTGTTGGGCTGGAACGCGGCGTTCAGCTCTTCCTCGGTACAGTCAGGCGAGACAAAGGTGGCGGTAATGCCCATCTTTGCCATGGTGACGGAGATCAGGTTGAAGGTGCCGCCGTAAATGGAGCTGGAAGAAACGATGTGGTCGCCCGCGTTGCAGATGTTGAACAGGGCAAAGAAGTTGGCTGCCTGGCCGGAACCGGTCAGCATACCGGCGGTGCCGCCCTCCAGTTCGGTAATCTTGGCGGCGACGGTATCGCAGGTGGGGTTTTGCAGGCGGGAATAAAAATAACCGCTGGCCTGCAGGTCAAACAGCTTGCCCATATCGTCGGAGCTATCATATTTGAAAGTGGTGCTCTGCACAATGGGAATCTGGCGGGGTTCGCCGTTGCCGGGGGTATAGCCGCCCTGTACGCACAGGGTATTGATGCTGTATTTGCTGGACTGATCCATGATCTTACTTCCTTTCCGCAAAAGCGGTAATATTTAATCTTATTGTAAAGGTTTTGGTGGGTAAAATCAAGGGCGGCGGGGGATAGTTGCCATAAAACAGGAAAGGAACACAAAAATGCCGCCTGATTTGCGGCAGGCGGCGGGGACGTTTGGGAAAATGCATGGTGTGTGGGGGAAATTGTTTTTTTGAAAGCAAGCAATGCAACAAGGCCCATCCAGCGGGACGATGCAAGCATCGTCCCCTACAAATTGCTGGAGGCGTTGCAGAAATTTAGCATCGGCTTTCTTGCAGAATAAAAGCGCAGAATTTGGAACAAAATACCCGGCTTAATCCAGCATCCCAACCTCGGTATAATTCGGGGTGCCGGTGAGGTAATCGGCATACGAGATCAGCCCAAAATAGCGGTGGGAGGATTGAATCGTGTAGGGTGCGCCGTCCGTTCCGGTTGTGGTGCGGGTGTATGGCTCCGCACGGCAGAGCACCAGCAGCCGGTCTTGCAGCTGGGCCAGGATGGTGGTGCTGGTGTGGTCGTACCCGTTCCAGTTCAGCGGCGGCAGGGCGGGCTGTTCCGCTACGGTGCCGGCGGCAAGGTCAACCAGGTAGACGGGTGTTTTTGTTTCGGCGTTGTCGTCCGTCCAGTCGTTGGAATAGTACTCCACAACCAGCTGGCCGTTCAGGATGCGGGTAATTGTCACATCAAACGCACCGCGCCCCTCATATGGGTCAGGCGGCAGGGCATCGGTTACGGTGCGGGTCTGCCGGTCAGCCAGCCCGGTGGCGGTCAGCTCGCCGGTGGTGTAGTCATATTCATATAAAGTATCGTCCAGCACAGCGGTGCTTATATTAGTGGTGCGCCCGGCGGAAGCGTTGGTGATCGGGTATTCCCGCAGCAGTTCTGCCGCGCCGGTGTCGGCATCTACTAGATACAGGCAGGAAGTCTGTGGCTCGCTGCTGTCATAATAAGGAGATACCGAAACCACCAGCTGCCGCCCGGCGCAGCCGATGATGTTGGCGGATTGCCCGCTGGTATCCCCGGCATCAAACAGGGTGGTGATGCCGCCGGTGGACAGATCGAGGCGTTTGATGCGGTCATAGCTGTCCCCGCTGGGGCAGGTGGAAAACCAGAGGGAAGAACCGTCCGTGTAGCAATAGAAACTTGAAATGTAATTGCAGTGGTACAGTACCTGTTCCACGCCGTAATCCTGATTCAGCCGCACGATGGACATGCCGTCGGAATCATATCCATAGACAAAGGAAAGATAAGTGCCGTCCCCAACCGGGCAGGGCAGCGTGACGGGCACGCCGGTAAAAAAGCAGGCCGGGCAGCTTGGGCTGTCATGCGTGCAGCCGGTAATATGGCAGGCCGGGGCCTGGGTACCGGTCTGGTAGTCCGCATAGAGCACCTGCTGGTAATCACCCGAAGCGGCAGTCATGAAGGTATAATATCCGTTTTCATCCCCCTCGTACAGCGGGCGCAGGCTGGGCAGATCAGGTTTCGCTGCCGGTTCCGCGGCGGCAGGGGAGGGGGACGGCTCCGCCGCAGAACTGCCGGAAGAGCCCGGCACAGCGCTGCAGCCGGAAAAGGCAACACAAACGGCGGGCACAAGCAGCAGTGCAGCCAGGCGCACAGCGCACGGCATGGTCTGGTTGAACGTCTTTTTCATGGGGCAGACCTCCTTTATGGCGTAACATCCCCGCGGTAAGCGGCGGCATCCTGCGGGGAGAGCGATGCTGCCGACACCCGCAGCCCTTGCCCGCTGCGGGCCACGCAAAGGTAAAGCTGGGCACTGACGCTGTAGCGTACCGCGCAGGGCTCGTGCAGCTGCAGGGGCAGCGTTTCCCAATCGGTGATCGCATCCCCGCCTAAAAATGCGGCGTAAGCATCCGCTATTTCATCCAGCGCGGAATCCGCAAAGCTGCACTGCTCCACCGTAAACCCAACGGGCAGGCCGCTGGCTGTCAGGGTGAGGGTGACATGGTTCTCATCGGATGTAAAAACATATTCGCTCTGGCCGGTATCGTCAGTGTAGGTAGTACAACTGTCTGTTTGCTGCGTGGCGGAAAGAAGCACATCCGCCATGCTGGCAGGCAGTACCCCGGCCGCCTGCAGCTGCTGCACCGCGGCAAGGGTGGGGGCAGTGCTGGCTGGAGTTGAATCAGGCTCCACCATGGTGCGGGATGTATTTTGCCAGGTCATACGCCAGCAGTAAAGCTCCCGTGCGGCAGCACAGCTGCGCCCGGCGGGGCTTAACGCTTCAGCATCCTGCTGCACCGCAATGCTGTGCCCGGCGGCACGGTCCAGCACGGCAAAAACCGGCAGCGGCAGGGCCAAAGCCGCTGCAGAAAGTGCAATAGCCACAGCAGCCAACCGCAGTGCAGGCGGAAAAAACATTTTCCTTTCCCTCATGGCTCCACCTCCGGTTGGCTGCCCGCTTTTTGCAGGCAGAAGCTGATCGTGGTTCCCTGGCTGGGCACACTTGCAAATTGCAGCGTTGTGCCGTGCAAGGCGGCAATTCTGGCGCACAGGGCAAGCCCCATGCCGCTGCCGCCCTGCTCCCGTGCACGGGATTTATCTACCATATAAAACGGCTCGGTAATGCGGGCCAGTTCCTGCGGCGGAATGCCGCAGCCGGTATCCTGTACGCGGATGGTCAGCCGGGTGGGTGTTTCGTCCAGCAGCACTTCCACTTTGCCATCCGCCGGGGTGGCTTTGCGGGCATTCTGGATCAGGTTGTACAGCATATCGCACAACAGTTCCGGCTGGGCCAGCACCACGGCGTCACTGCGGGGTAGGGTGGGCACCGGGCTGCCCTGGGGCAGGGCGCGGCGCAGGCTTTGCAGCACACGGCCCAGGGGTACGGCTTCCAGCTGCGGGGGCTGTTGTTCCAGCCCCATCAAAGCCAACAGATTCCCGCTCAACGCTTCCAACCGCTTGCTTTCGTGGTAGATATAATCAGCGGCGGTGCGGCGGGTGGCGGGGCTCACCTCGCCGCTGCGCAGGATATCGGCAAAGCCGAGGATGCTCGTCATCGGGGTTTTCAGCTCGTGGGTAAACGCGGCCACAAAATCATCTTTCTGGCGGGCGTTCTGCTGCAAGGTCTGCACGGTGCCCTCCACCGCCTGGGCCATCTCGTCAAAGCTGCGGCTTAAACTGGCAATTTCGTCACTGCCATGGATGGCCGTGCGCTGGCTGTAGGCCCCGGCGGCAATCTGGCGGCTGGCCTGCTCCAGCTGCTCCAGCGGGCGGGTCATGCGGCGGCAGAGCAGCAGAACCAGGCCCCCGGCCAGCACCATGGCCAAAAGTTCTACGATCAGTGCATTTCGGGTGCGGGCCTGCCGCGCCTGCCACACGGGGGCGGCATCCTGCGCAATGACCAAGGTGATGCAGCGTTCCGGCAGCACGACCGTTCCGGCGCACAGCAGGGTATGGTTGTTCGCCAGCACCATGCGCGGCTCGCCATCCTGGGCAAGCAGGGCTTCCACTTCGGATAAGGGAACCGCGGTGGGCAGGGCATAATACAGGGAGGTTCCATCCACACTGTAAGCGGCGCAGGCAAGGCTGTTCTGCTCGGTGATGGCCTGCAAATAGCTGCCCACCCGTGCGGCCAGGCTGCCGCTGCCGGGTGTGACCAAGGTTCGTTGCATGGCGCGGCTTTCCCGCTGCCAGTCTGCAGATAACGTTTCCTGCGCGGTGTGCAGCTCCTGCCGGAACTGCTGCCCGATCAGCACCGTGTTGCACAGCGAAAGCACAACTGCCAGCACCACCAGCAGGGCAAGGGTCAGCTTGTGGGCAAACTTCATGGCAAAACTCCTGTTTTATGGCAATACCGCATAATTCTAAGTGCCGATACGGCGAG
>OHYE01000233.1_pt1 | contig 37956 bp, 32 predicted proteins | sample 1580141 | NCBI WGS metagenome assembly OHYE01 (sample SAMEA3882530, study PRJEB24775) | human gut metagenome | biome: human-associated habitat; feature: intestine environment; material: feces | place: Netherlands | collected 2009/2010 | reverse complement strand
AAGCCCACCCGCGCCGATGGTACTGCGCCGCAATGCGGGAGAGTAGGTAGCCGCCACCTTTTTTTGGAGTCCCCCTCCTGGAGCCCTTGGCTTCCGGGAGGGGGACTCCTGCTTTTTGGGAGATCAGTCCGGGGGAGATGGAGGGTCTCTCGGGCGTTGCCGGCGGCGGGCTCGGCCATGTGCGCTTTTAGTGAGGCATGTAGTGTTTATCCATTGATTTGACTTTTAATGAAGTTATGGAGCCTGAAGTCTATTATAAAAATGAAATATCATTGCTCATTTTCTGTCGCCAGCGCATGACAGGAAAGAGCAATATCTTAGTCGCATGTAAAGTGATTTTCTTCTGTTGTATAATTGCCTCGATTTGCTATATTGCCTGGAGTGGCGTGATATTTGCCGGTATCTTGCTGAGTATAATTTCCGTGATGCTCTATATTGGAGTTCTAAGTGTTGACGCTTTTATCTATAAGAAAGTAAAATGCTTGCAATCTCAAATACAAGTCCTTGAAAATGAAGTTGCTTTTTTCCACAACGATTATTCTCCATTTGATGACGGAGCGGAATTTATAGACCCACATCATCAATATTCGTATGACCTTGATGTTTTCGGAATATCTTCCCTTTTTAACAGGATAAATAGAACCATTACCTATAAAGGGAAAATTACTCTTTCCCAGAAACTTACGAATCTCCCCACTGACATGGATGTCATATATGAGAGACAAGAAGCCATAAAGGAATTGGCTGGACTTTCTCAGTGGCGGATAAAGTTCATCGCTAACGAACACGTGGGAGATGAACTCGACAGGCTGTCAGAGGTGATAGCTAAACGAGAGAGGAATGTATTCCCATTAAAGGGGATTATTCCTCATGTGATTGTCGGATTAACTATCATGTCCCTTCTTGCCTGGATTGCAGGACTTGTATCTCCGATTGTATTCTGCTCGTTGATAATAGTACAATACATCCTGTCTTTCTCTTCCGCCAGGCAGATCAACTGGGCGATGCAGGTAACCAATAATCTGTATAAAGAATGTGGAAGATATATATGTATATTGAGGGACATTGAGGCTGCCGAATTCAAGTCTGATTTGTTGAACAAGCATAAACAGAAGTTGTTTGATGAAAGTACTGGAAGTATCAAGGCTTTCGCTCGTTTGTCAAAAATACTGAATCTTTACGAACAACGGGGAAATGCTTTGATGTACATTCTCCTTAATGGACTAGTGATGTATGATATATTCGTCTCAAGGATGTTTTTCAAGTGGATAGAAAGATATGCCGAGCATATTCCAGCCTGGACAGATGCCATAGCGGAGATTGACGCGTTGGTGAGCCTTGGAACGTACGCTTTCAATTATCCCGCCAATCAATACGCGGAAATACTTGCCGATTCATCCGATACAATCATTGAAGCAGTCGATGTCATTCATCCGTTCTTGGCCAATGGGGCGGGAGTCGCCAACAGCTTTGTTCTGAAAAGAAACGATATCGCTATTGTCACAGGGGCGAATATGGCAGGCAAAAGCACTTTTCTTAGGACGATAGGAGTCTCCTTTGTTCTTGCTGCAAATGGTGTCCCCGTATGTGCCAGCAAGTTCTCATTTGTCCCTGTATCGCTCTTTTCAAGCATGCGCACCACGGACAACCTCTCCAAAGACACCTCCTATTTCCAGGCGGAGCTTTCAAGGCTCAAACAGATGTTCGAATACGTGGAATCCCGTGATTTCACTTTGATCATACTCGATGAAATCTTGAAAGGGACTAATTCACAGGATAAACTCAACGGCTCCATGCTCGTCCTGGAAGAACTCTCGAAACATCCAGTCTCGGGAATAGTGGCCACGCATGACCTCGGCATAACAAACCTGGAAGAGGAACATCCTGGAAGATTCCGGAATTATTGTTTCGAGATAGAACTGTCTGACGAGATACGTTACTCGTACAAGATAGGGCGGGGAGTAGCCCGCAACATGAACGCTTCCCACCTTATAGAAATCATGCTTGGGAAGATATAGCGGAGAAGAGTGCTTGTGAAATGCGAAAACGCGTTTCCATGCTGGTTTTCATAGACGTGACGTGCCTCTACAAGTGGGGCGCATGTTGTTGCCGCCTTGCGGTAATGCTGTTCTTGGGTATAGACTGAGATTGTCTCTCGCTCCGCCATGCCCGTTTGCTGGTGGAGAAGCTGAAAGGATTGTAAAGTTCAGGAAGCATGGGTGGCATCTGCAAAATAGGTGGTTCCAAAGCCAATGGGGATAGCTTATAAATCGCTTTCAGCTAATTAATATCTTCATTCCACGTCGTGAAATAGCTATTCCACGACGTGAAACACGTATTCCACGACGTGGAATGGCTATTTCACGACGTGGAACGCAGTTTGTAACTATATGAAAGAGGTTTTGTATGTACGTCAAACAAGTTTGGATAGTGTTGTTTTCCGTTTTGTTTCCTGCCTCCGTTTTTGCCATTTATTGTCATGAACTCTTTGCGGGGTTCAATTTTTCGCGTATATTCGCGCATATTGTTTGGCGTTTGTTTAATGGGTTGAGTTACGAGGTTGGCAAAAAGGAGGCAAGCGATGAAAAAGAACGACTATGAAACAAGCAGGCCTGCGAATAAGGAGCGGCCATTCTTGCGGTTCATGCGCTATGCAGGCGTGGCGATTGTCACGCTGTGCTTGCTTGCCTTGTTGATTGTTTGCGAGGATACCAAGAATGACGGGCTTGTTTATTTATTTGTTTATTTATTTGTTTATTTATTTGTTTATTTATTTTTGTTTGCTGCGTTTGCGCTATTCTGCATCACCATTCCAATCATAGGCTTGTGGATATATTCTTTTGCCAAGGCCATTACGCGGCGCACAAAGACAGACAGAATCCTGTTGTGGTTCCATGTAGCCGACTTGCTCCTGTTGGGCATGATTGTCTATATGTGCAATCTGCCCTCCCGGCAATGCGATCCCTTCATCATGGCTGAATATTATGAAGGGGGAAAACGGTAATAGGATGAGGGGTATCGCGGAGCGTTACCGATGCATGCTGCCCGACAGCTCGCGGCTCGTTGTTGAGTTGGGGGATGACAGCATGCCGCAACCCAGTGTCTTAAGCGAACAAGACACGAAGAGGCTGGAAAGCGAGTTGGAGGACTGCGGCTGCATAGGAATAGATATCAACAATTACTCCAGCCCAGACTATTCCAGGCTGCGATTCCGCCGCATCGGGATGGGGATGTATTCATTCCGGCTGTACGACCATCCTCTCACGCAAGAACAGCAGGACAGCATAAATGCCAACGAATGCCTGATAGTCTACAATGATTCCACTGTCTTTGAGTTCGGTGGCGGAGTAATCGGTGTTCAGTATTTTGTCGGCAAGCACGAATTCTTGGAAACAAGGAACAAGACAGCACCCATGGACACTATCGAGGTGATAAACTAGTCGTCAATGAGCGTTATCCCCTTGGAATGCCTGGTAGTCAGCGGTGTGTCAACGTAATGTCAGGCAAATGTCAGCCGCTTTATCACTGAAATTCGACAGCCTTGTTTTACCTTCGCGGCAAAAACAAAGCTGTTGAGAACATGAAAAGAACAAATGCCATTTTACTGTTGTCATGCATCTGTCTGCATGCGCCATCCGCTTGGGGACAATCCGCGGAGCCGACCGATTCCATCGTCCATGAGTTGCGGGAGGTAATCGTCGCGGCGAAGCAACCCGCCACGAAGCTCGAAGGCACGACGCTCGTGACATCCATTCCCGGCTCCAACCTGGCCGATATAGGCAACGCCTTGGACGTACTGGCCCAGCTGCCCATGCTAAAAGTGGAAGACGACAAGGTGAGCGTAATCGGTAAGAACAACATAGAGGTCTATATCGACGGACGGCCCATGCGTGACGACGAGGGGTTGCGGCGGATTCTGTCGTCAAACCTCAAGAGAGTGGAACTGCTAATGGCTCCGGGAGCGGCTTATGAAAGCACGACGGGAGCAGTCCTGAGAATCACGACGAAACGCTCCTTTATACAAGGCTTGTCATTGACCGACCAGTTTCAGCTCACGCGCCGCAGGAAGTGGTCGTTGACGAATCTTCTTGGGCTCAGCTATCGCGTTGGCGACTGGGAGCTTTTCCTGGACGGTTCCTTGACCCGAAGTAATTCATTGGTCAAAGGCACTACTACGAACACTCTGCTCTATGACGGGCAGGAAACCGTGGTGGGCAGCCGGCAGAACAATATCTATCCCACGACGGCCGGCTCTATCAAAGTTGGTCTCAATTACGCGAAGGGCTCTCGGTCTTTGGGAGCCTACTATCGCTACAACCCCGAGCGAGGCGACTTCAGCAATGACGGCGCGGAATGGCTAGACGACAATGCTCCTTTGCTTCGCCGCATTGACAGGGGAATCCGTGCGCATAGCCATTTGGTGTCGCTGTATTATGAGAACACTTTCGCCGACAACTGTCTGTTGCATTTTGATGGCGACTTCCGTCAATCGCGCGATAACAGCGGCGTGGCGACAACTTATCCGGAATCCACCAATCCAGATGTCAACTCCAGCAGTTTGCGCAAGTCAACCCTTTGGGCAGGCAAGTTATACCTTCAGTTCCCGCTGGGAAAAGGAACCCTCACAGTAGGCACGCAAGACAGCTACACGCGCACCTCGCTCGACTATCGCATGCTGAACGAACAGGTAAGCCAATACATCCCCTCCTCGCAGACGGATGCCAGGCAGACATCCGCCGCCCTGTTCGCGTCGTGGTCAAGGATGTTCGGCAAGTTCTCCCTTTCCGTTGGCGCGAGATATGAATACGTGGATTATGATTTCAAGGTGAACGACAAGCGTGATGACGAGGTAAGCCGCCGTGACCACTTGTTTACGCCTGATATTTCGTTGACGTATTCGTTCAACGATAAAGCGCAAATCAGCCTGGGTTATAAAATGGCTACCGTGAAGCCGCCCTACTCGCAACTTACAGGCTCCCTGAGTTACACGGGATTGCACGAAATAGAAGGAGGCAATCCGGCTCTGCGCGACGAGAAGATGCACGACGTGCAGTTGTTTAGCATGTGGAACGGATTTATGCTGCAAGCAGACTTCACGCGGAGCCTTGATACATATGCCTTTGTCAAGCAACTTTATCCTGCCGACAATCTCCAGCTCCTTATGCGCCCGGTGAACATGGATGTCTCGGCGTTCAACCTCTATCTCGTGTGGAGCCAACCTATTCGCCGTTGGACTCCCAACGTTACCCTTGGAATATACAGGCAATGGCTGACGCTTGGTGATACGTCCTATGAGAAGCCGGTATTCTCTTATTACTTTGACAACACGTTCTCCTTTCTGCGTGGCTGGATGGTTACGGCCAATTTCCACGGCCAGACACAAGGAGATATACGCACCAATCGTTTCGGCGCGACTCGGTTCGCGATGGACGCGTCAGTGGGCAAGACTTTCCTTCACAAGTCGTTGACGGTCAAGCTGACGGCCACGGATATTCTCAATACCGTCAACAACGACTGGACGATGAACACACACGGGGTCTTTGTGGATAAGCGGCAGCGTAGTGACAATCGTGGCATTTCGCTCAGCGTCATCTATCATTTCCAGCCTCGCAAACGTGAATACAAGGGCTCGTCAGCGGCGGAGGAAGAGCTGAGACGCTTATAGGGGATGGCGTTGGAGCAATCGGTTAGTGTCGGCTGGTTCCTGGAAACATCCCGCTGACAGCGATGAACTTACGCTAAGCGTAAACAGACATTCCGTTGGCGAATAGTGCTAGGAACAGTTTGGCAAGTTAGGGTATGGTTTCCGGAAAGCACCTGATGAACCGAGAAAAGGAAGAGTATTTAAGTTGTAATACCTAATTCAAGTAAAAAAATGGAGCAACCTTTGATATGGCTGCTCTATTTTTTCAATTTTATATCTTAAATCACAAATTCAAATAGGTCTTTAGTGACGCTATATATTCTTCAAGAGCCTTTTTCCCTGTTTCTGTTATTCTGCATGAAGTACGAGGTTTCTTTCCAACAAAATCTTTATTCATTTTTATATATCCAGCACTGCTTAGTTTATCCAGTTGGACACTCAAATTTCCTGAAGTCGCATTTGTCTTTTCTTTCAAATAAGTGAAATCCGCCTCCTCTACAGATAACAGCAGAGTCATTATTGCCAATCTCAATTGGGAATGTATAAGCGGATTCAGTTCCTTGAACATAGCTTTACTGATTTTCTGTTAATAACATGTCCCGGAATAATCATCATGAATACGAAAGCCATTCCAAAGTATAGATGCCAGAATGTGGTGGAAACATTTTGTAGGCTCAAAGCCAATAGCATATATATGGCAATGAAGAAACCCAGAAGTGGCATATAGACAAGAATCTTCTCGTTCATAATAATTCCAGTTATTGAAGTCCCGATACCTGCATAAATCAAACTTAAGGGAAGCATAAAGGTAAAATTCACAGTCTTCATATATAGCCCAAATATGATTATGGCAACAAGGGTCAAGAAGAATATAGCCCCGATGACCAACCATACGTTTGTTATTGCCTTATCCATATAGGTTACGACACATGGCTTTTCTTTTTTGGTCCTTATTCCGATGATAATATAAGGAACAAACATCAGGAACCACAAAGCAGCCCAAACGGGATTTGTCGTAAAGTAAACCAATCCGAATACAATCAATGAGATGAAGAATGCGGAATAGCCGTAATAAAGAAAAATGTTACCGCTTCCTACTTCAAGGTTCTTCTTGGTCTGTTTCAACATTTGAGAGATCAGTTCTAAACTGTCTTTCTCAGAAAAAGTACTTTCTTTCATAAGATTACTTCATTTTCTTTTGTCTTGTATCTGCTTTCTTATATCAACCAAACCAATTGAGAACTTCCGGTTGTCTTCCTGTACCTCAATTTGTTCTATTGCACAATATTCGGTCGGGATTTCACCTTCTTTGTCAAGTTGCCAATTATTATTTGTGTCATGAAATACATAAACGGTGTATTTCCCATTCGGAACGCTATCTAACTTCATTTCTACTGTAGATGAAGTTACATCTTTCATTCCATAATACAACCCTTTTTCAATTGAAAGCAATACTTTTCCTTGTATGACAGGGATAATTGAAAGCAATACTTTTCCTTGTATGACAGGGATATTTGTAATTTCAAAAGTGACAGACTTACTGGTCTGTGCAAACATGGCGGGTATTCCTATAAAGGAAAACGCGAGACTGAGCCAAAAATGTCTTTGTTTCATAATTGTAAAATAAATTAGTTTATAAAATAAATTAACTACAGAAATTAAAAGGAGAGTATTCTTCTTCTCTCCTATATTAATCCGATGCAAATATAAGCAAATTTATAATATAAACCAAGCGTTTGAGCGAAAATTTAAGGATGATTATAAAGAAAATAAACACCCGACTTTACATTCTTGGGTGTAAAATCGGGTGTTTATTTTGTAAAACATTGATTTCCAATATTTATTGCGGTGCGTACGGGACTCGAACCCGTGACCCCATGCGTGACAGGCATGTATTCTAACCAGCTGAACTAACGCACCAAAGTGCTTGTTTCTCAATTGCGAGTGCAAAGGTACTGCTTTTTATCCATATAGCCAAATTTTGATGGTCTTTTTTTATAAAAAAGTTTGCATCACGATGGCGGGGTGGTATTCCCCATCCTCATAGAGCCAGTCTTTCAGCTCGCAAGAGGCGTTGAAGCCCGCTTTCTGGAAGAGCCTGCGGGATGCCTCGTTATGGCATGAGACGATGGCGAAGAGCTGGTGGAGGCGGAGCGTACGCTTGCCGTAGGCCAGGAGATGGCGGAGCGTGGCCAGTCCGTAGCCTTGTTGGCGATAGGCGGGGCGTATGATAATGCCTATCTCGGCTCGTAGGTGGCGAGGGTCGAAGTTCATGATGTCTGCGATGCCGATGGTCTCCCCTTCGGCGTTTTCGGCCATGAGCCTGACCTGTTTGTCGGTATAGATGTCTCCCGTGGAGCGGGTGATGAAGTCTCGCAGCAGGTAGCGGGAGTAGGGCACGTTGGTGCAGCCCACTTGCCATAGCTCTGGCTCGTTCTCTATCTGGTAGAGCAATTCCAGGTCTTCAGGCTCCATGGCCCTGAGGCGGACGTAGGGTAGGGTGGTGTTCATCGTAATATCTCGTTGGGGGTGATGAGTGTCTTGGTGGCGGGGTCGTAGGTTCCCAAGGCCACTTTCGGTTTTGGTGCTTGTGTGAAAAGCTGGAGTATGATGGAATAGGGATAAGCCTCCGTGTCATATACCATGAAGGTCTCTTTTCCAGGAGTCAGCGAAAGTGAGCGTGAGAGGTGGCCTTGCGGCAAGGTCTCCATGCTTCCCTCCACGAATAGGGCTTCCAGTCCATGCGCTTGGGCGAGCGCGCGGCATTCGTTGAGGGTGCTTTCCCTCCCCAGGAAGATATAGAGAGGATTGGACTTCCGTCTCTTGCGGGGGAAGAATCCCAGTACGTGGCGAGCATGCGCAAAGCCCATGCGCGCCAAGGTCAGTAGGGCTTGTAGGTAAATGGCCAGTTGCAGAGGCGCGAGCAAGAGGAAAGAGAAGTGGGCGTAGTGCTTGCGCAGGAAGATGAGCATGGCCTCGTGGAAGACATGCACATGGCGGAACGAGGAGCAGCGGGTGCTTTCCCCCTTGTAATGGAGGATCAGCGCGGGCAGGTAATAATTATGGTATCCCTGGCGCAAGAGGCGGTAGGAGAGGTCGATGTCTTCCCCGTACATGAAGAAATCCTCGTCCAGGAAGCCCACTTCCGATAATGCCGTGCGTCGCAGCAGGCAGAAAGCTCCACTTACGATTTCTATTTCATGGGGCTCATGCCAGGAAATGCCTCCCATGTAGTAATGTCCGAGGCGGGGATGATGGGGGAAGCGGCGGCAAAGGCCAGTCAACTTGTAGAAGGCCGTCATTGGCGACGGGATGCCTCGCCTGCTCTCGAGGGCGGAGGTGCCATCGGGATTGAGCATCCTCACGCCCAAGGCTCCCGCGTCAGGATGCGCTTCCATGAACCGTAGGGCTTCCCGCAAGGTGTCTTCCGCCACGATGGTGTCGGGATTGAGCAATAGCGCATATTCGCCATGACATTGTCGCAACGCCAGGTTGTTGGCCTTGGAAAAGCCCTCGTTGTGCAGGTTGGGCACGAAGTTCACCCAGGGGAAACGGGGACGCAGGTATTCCAGAGAGCCATCGCTGGAGTGGTTGTCCACCACCCACACTTCCGCTTGAAGTCCCTGGATTGCTTTTTTGACCGAGCGCAGGCACTGCTCCAGGTAGAAGCTTACGTTGTAGTTGACGATGACGACGGACAGCTTCATTCCTTTTCGCCGGTAGTTTCTTCCCCGATGTCAGCCCTGCATCTTTCCAGGGAGGGATAGATAAAGAAAAGGCAGAGCAAGGAGATGATGGCCAGGTAACCGAAAGAGGCCAGCTGGGTTTGTTCGTAAAGCAGCGTATTGATGAGCATGGGTACGCAGATGAGTCCCAGCCTCAGGCTTCCCCAAGAGCGCAACGCCCCGGGATTGGCGTGGAGTTTGCGGGAAATGACTTTCCACTTGAACAGGCGTAGCGCCACGGGCACGCAGACGATGGTCACCAACTGCATCATCATTTGGGTGGCGAACGTCAGCTGGGGATTCTCGCCGATGGGAGCATAAGTAACCCATTCCATTTCGTAGGCCAGGCATGCTATCCCTGAAAAAATGATGAGACTCCAGAAGAACGCCTGCAAATATCGTTGTGCTTGGGCAATGGTCATGTGATAAGTGAGTGAGTGTGTATTATAATAGAAAGGAGTGGGGCTAGCGGCTGAAAGGCACGCGGTCACGGATGGAACGGCCCAGGGTGACCTCATCGGCATATTCCAGTTCGTCACCCACGGCGATGCCGCGGGCTATCACGCTTAACTTCACGGGATAGGGAGCCAGTTTGCGGGAGATATAGAAATTGGTGGTGTCCCCCTCCATGGTGCTGCCCAAGGCGAAGATGACTTCTTCTATCCCTCCTTCCGCCACTCGCTCTACCAAAGACTCTATCTCGATGTCAGCGGGGCCAATGCCGTCTATGGGCGAGATGATGCCGCCCAATACATGGTATAGGCCACGGTATTGCATCGTGTTCTCCACGGCCATCACGTCCCTGATGTTTTCCACCACGCAGATGGTGTTCCGTTCCCTGCGGGGGTCTGAGCAGATGGGGCAAACGTCCGTGTCGCTGATGTTGTGACATATCTTGCAATATCTCACTTCTTTTCTCAGCGTGGTGATGGCGTTGGCAAAGCGGTCCACGTCTTCTTCGCTCATGCGCAACATATGAAGCACAAGCCGCAAGGCGGTCTTGCGGCCTATGCCCGGCAGTTTGGCGAACTCAGCCACTGCCTTTTCCAATAAAGTGGAGGGATATTGTTGTTCCATGCGGTCAAGCCATGGCCGTGATGACGTTTAGAGATAGACTCCTACGCCTACACGCAGACCTATGGTGGAATAATCGCTGTGGTTGCGGAAGCTCTGGTCGTAATAGATGGCAGGTTCCAGCGTCACGGATTTTCCCAAGAAGAAGGCGTAACCCACTTCCAGTCCTGGTTTCAGGTCATTGTAATTGTGGTTGGCATGCACCAGCTTGGCGTTCAAGCCCAGGAAGAGGCCGTTGTCGATGATATAGTAACGCAATCCCGCGCCCACCATCAGCTGGTCACTGATGTTGTCGTTGCCGGAGTGGTTGTAGCCCGCTTGCGCCGTCACCATCCAGTTGTCTCTGAACATGTAGCCCGCTTGTGCTTGCAGTCCCAAGTTCAGGTCTTCAGAGCCATTGTAACTCAGGTTCAGGCCCGTGAGACTGCCACCCAGGTAAACTTTTCCTTCTTCAAACTGTGCGTGGGCTGTCACTACGGTGAGCAAGGCCACGAGCAAGGTTGCGATTTTTTTCATGATTTTGTGTTTATGTTTTTTGTTTGTGTTTGTTTCTTGTGCCAGATAATGAACCACGTTAGTGCCACGAGGACAACAATCACCGTGCCCGCATAGGACACGTTCTCACTGAGTCCCAACGCTGTTTTGGAAATCAAGAGGAACGTGGAGCATACGGCAGTCATCAGCAGTGCTGGTATGAGTGTCACGATGAAGGGCTTTTTCTTTTGCGCCAGATATACCGTGAGGGTCCACAGGGTGAAGACGCTCAATGTTTGGTTGGCCCATCCGAAGTATTGCCATATCACGTTGAACCCGTCTTCGTCGGCGATGTTGAACCACAGCATGGCAAGCGTGACGAGGAAAAGGGGCACGCAGATATAGAGACGCTTGGGGATGGAGCGTTGTTCCAAGTGGATAAACTCCGCGATGATGAGGCGTGCGCTGCGCAAGGCCGTGTCTCCGCTGGTGATGGGAGCGGCCACCACGCCCAGCAAGGCGAGTATGCCGCCAAAGGTTCCTAGCCATCCATTGCTCACGATGGTCACCACCTCGGGCGCGCTGGCTGTCAGCGAGGCTCCCAACTCCTGTGCGGCTCCGCCATAGAAGAAGTAAGAGGACACCGTGGCCCATATCAGGGCCACTACGCCTTCCGTAATCATGGAACCGTAGAAGATGGGGCGGCCTTGTCGTTCGCTTTTCATGCAACGGGCCATGAGGGGGCTTTGCGTGGCGTGGAAACCACTGATGGCTCCACAGGCTATGGTGATGAACAAGGCAGGAAACAGGTTGCCCGCCTTGGGGTTCATGTTTTGTATGCCGTCGGTAAGCTCCGGCAATGAAGGCCACTTCACCAGCAATACCGCTAGCAACGCCACTGCCATGAAGAGCAGCGAGAAGGCGAAGACAGGGTAAATGCGGCCTATGATTTTGTCAATGGGCATCATGGTGGCCAGGAAATAGTACGCGAAGATTACCACGCACCACGCCAACGTGGCGGAAGTGGCATCGAAGCCGCCCAGCGTTACCGTGATGTTGCCCAAGATAATCGCGGGGCTATAGACAAACACCGCGCCCACCATTATCAGCAGCAATATGGTGAACACCAGCATCACTTTCTTGGTACGCCCGCCCAGGTATTCTCCGACTAGCTCGGGTAGTCCCACGCCCCCGTGGCGTATGCTCAGCATGCCACTGAGGTAATCGTGCACCGCTCCGGCGAATATACAACCCAGAACTATCCACAAGTATGCCGAGGGACCGAATTGGGCGCCCATGATGGCACCAAAGATGGGACCCGTTCCCGCTATGTTGAGGAACTGGATCATGAATATCTTCCATCCTGGCAATACCACGAAATCCACGCCGTCAGCCTTGGCTACAGCTGGGGTGGGGCGGTCGTCGGGACCAAACATGCGGGCTATGAACTTGCCATAGACCATATATCCCGCAACGAGCGCCAAAAGGCTGATTATAAATGTTATCATTTGGATGAGTTTGCTTTAAACCATGGGCAAAAATAAGCAAATAATTTGGAATAAGAAAAAATATCCGTATCTTTGTCGACAAAAAGAAGACTAATGCGCCGTTTTTATACATTATTAATCGTATTCGTTTGGGTTTTGTGCGCTTTCGCCCAGAAGCGGGAGGTAAGAGCAGTGTGGGTGGCCACCATCGGTGGAATAGACTGGCCTCGTTCTTATGCCCAGTCACCTGCCTCGGCCGAGAAACAAAAGAAAGACCTTGTCGATATGCTTGACAAGCTGCAAGCCGCGGGCATCAATACCGTGCTTTTTCAGACTCGTGTGCGTGCCACAACCGTCTACCCCTCCCGTCACGAACCGTGGGATGGCTGTATCACGGGCACGCCGGGAAAGGCTCCTTGCTATGACCCTTTGCGGTTTGCCATAGAGGAATGTCACAAGAGAGGCATGGAGCTACACGCTTGGCTGGTCACCATTCCCGTGGGAAAATGGAACGGACTGGGGTGCAAGACTTTGCGAAAGCGATATCCAAGCCTGGTCAAGAGGATAGGAGCCGAGGGCTATATGAACCCCGAGAACCCGCGCACGGCTTCTTATTTGGCCGCTATGAGCCAAGAGATTGTCCGCCAATATGACGTGGACGGCATCCATCTTGACTATATACGCTATCCAGAGCAATGGCGGGTGAGAGGTAACGCCGACAGGGCAAGGGGACACATCACGGCTATCGTGCGTGCCATCCACCAGGCGGTGAAGAGCGAGAAGCCTTGGGTGAAGATGAGTTGTTCGCCAATAGGCAAGTTCGCGGACCTAAGCCGTTACAAGAGTGGAGGCTGGAACGCCTACGCCCGCGTGTTCCAGGATGCCCGCGCTTGGCTCAAGGAAGGCTTGATGGACGAGCTTTACCCCATGATGTATTTCAGGGGCGACCAGTTCTATCCTTTCGCCATCGACTGGCAAGAGCAATCCCAAGGCCGCGTGGTGGCTCCGGGACTGGGCATCTATTTCCTGCATCCCAGCGAGGGTAAGTGGCGCATAGAGGATATCACCCGGGAGATGTATCATTTGCGCTACTTGGGACAGGGATACGCTTTCTTCCGTGCCAAGTTTTTCATAGACAACACGCAAGGCATCTACGATTTCACGAGCAAGGTGTTCAACAGCGGGCTTTCGCTTGTGCCGGCCATGACGTGGCAAGACTCCATTCCGCCAGCCTCGCCAAAAGACTTGTCCGTGACGCGCGCTTCCGATGCCACCGTAGTGAGTTGGCAACCTGCCGACGCGGCCTCGGCTGATTCCACTTCTCCTCTCTATACCTATTATAATGTATACGCCAGCCGCCAATATCCCGTGGACATTGAGGATGCCGCCCACTTGATTGCCATTCGCAGGCAAGGCAACTCCCTGCGCCTCAATCACGCGCCAGAAGGTTTCTTCTATGCCGTTACCGCCATGGACCGCTATGGCAACGAGAGTGAGCCTTTGCAAATGGCAGCCTCGCCATCTTTCACCATGCCCGGGGATTTCTTGGAATGCGACGGGAAACAGCTCAGCCTTCCCCCCAGGGACAAGGCGTTGGACGCTGACATGCTTTTCGTGGAAACCTTGCAGGGACGTGCCGTGGCCAAGTTCCCTTATCGAGGCGAGAAGGCGGATGTCACAAACCTCCCCAATGGCGTTTATCAACTCAGGGCTGTAGACGACAAAGGCGTTACCCATCGCTTGGGTTTCTTTGCCGTGAGGAAGGATTGAGAACTTCCGTTTGCGCCCATTGGCTAACGATAGGATATCCATGCGTAATCGCGTTGAAGAGGAAAAGGACACGGTAGAGCTGATGATACGAATGTATTGTCGGCACAGGGAAGGCAACAAGGAACTATGCGCGGATTGCGCCCAATTGCTGGACTATGCCCGTGAACGGCTGGACAGGTGCCGTTTTTCAGGCAACAAGCCTAGTTGCAGGAAATGTTTGGTGCATTGTTACCGCAAGGACATGAGAGAGCGAGTGCGAGCCGTGATGCGATGGGCAGGCCCCCGCATGCTCCTTTACCATCCGGTTATCGCCGTCAAGCATCTTGTGAGGGAGTTAGGGAAGTGAGCCCTGTGAAGGCGGAAAGTTGTCCGTTTTCCAAAACAAGTTATTTTGATGGACGAAACAAGTTATTTTGGTGAGGAAAACAAGTTATTTTTATGAGGAAAACAAGTTGTTTTGCCGACCAAAATAAGTTAAATCCAAATCGGTCATTAACCCATGGTGACCGATTTGGATTTAACACGCTGTCAATCAAGATGATGGAGTATATAGTCGCGGCATTCCTCCATGAGCCATTTGGGCGTGCTGGTGGCACCGCAGATACCTATGGAGCTGATGCCCTTTGTCCATTCCATCTTTATTTCTGAAGCCTTCTCTATCTGGTAGCTGTTGGGATTGACCCGGCGGCATTCCTCAAAGAGCACCTTTCCGTTGCTGCTTTTCCTGCCGCTGACGAAGAGCACCAGGTCATGGCGTGCGGCGAAGGCGGCTATGTTGGGCATACGGTTGGCTACCTGACGGCAGATGGTGTCGAAACTGCGGAAGGTGGCTTGCGGCTGGATATGGGCCTGTATATAGTCGATGAGCGCATGGAACTCGTCCAGGCTCTTCGTGGTTTGCGAGAACAGGTAGATGTCCCGCCCGTAGTCTAGCTTTTTCACGTCTTCCAGGCTTTCCACCACGATGGCCGTCCCCCTGGTTTGCCCCACCAGGCCAAGCACCTCGGCGTGTCCGCTCTTCCCGAAGATGACAATCTGGGCTTGCGGATTGCTGTCATAGAGCCGCTTGATGCGTCGTTGCAGCTGTAGCACCACGGGACAAGTGGCATCTATGATTTCTATGCGGTTGCGCTCGGCCATTTGGTAAGTTTCTGGAGGTTCGCCATGGGCTCTGAGCAGCACCTTTACGTCGCTTAGCTTTTCCATTTGCTGATGATTGATGGTGACGAGGCCTTGGGCGTGGAGCCGTTCCACTTCCATGCCGTTATGCACGATGTCTCCCAGGCAGTAGAGAGTCTTTCCGCTGGCCAGTTCCTCTTGCGCTTTCTTGATGGCGGTGGTCACGCCGAAGCAGAAACCGCTTCCTTCGTCGATTTCTATTTGTATCATTTTGTCTTGATATCAATAATTACCTTGGACATGTCGGGGTCGTTGGTGATCATGAGTATGCGGGGCTTGCGTCTGCGTTTACGTAATTCGTTGCGAACGACAGTCACTTTCAGCTTGGCGGTTTCCCCGGGTTCTATCTTTGTCTTGTTGAGCGACACTTGCAGTCCTGTGGACATCATTTGGATGCTGTTGATTTCCAACGTTCGTTTGCCCTCATTGGTGAGGGTGACTTGCCCCTTGAGTTTCTTTTTACTTCCGAAAGAACCAAGGTCCAGCGTCGTTGCGCTCAGCTGGAGCTTGGGCGCGTTTTCCAATTGTTCGGCCGTCAATTGCGAGAAGTCGGGCAGCAGGATGGTGGAAACGGTGATTTCCTTCTCGCTCGATACGGTATCGCCAGGGAATTCCCCTAAATACACGGAGACTTGGTTGAGCCCCATGTCTCGCAGTTTCTCGGAATCGAGGGTTAGATAGATGTTGCCGCCTCGTTGTGGGGCCAGCTGGGTGGGGGAGACCACGGCGCTCAGGTAGCTGGGCAAGTGCATCACCACGGGACGGAAGCTGGTTTCGCTGTTGTTGCGTATGTGTATGATTTGTGTGGGGCGGTCTCCGCGGTTTACGTTGTCAAACTCCACCTCGCTCTTGTCTGCCATGAAGTTGCCCAATTGCTCTGGATATTCGCCGTCGAAGTCCACCACTTCTCTCACCACTTTGCCTTGCAGGTTGAGCATCAATGGCTTCTTGTCTTGCTTGGAGTATACACCTATCTGTTTTTGGAACGTCCCCATCAACCGTGCGTCATAGGTGGCCGTAATCGAGAATTGCTCTCCGGGGGCGATTTCTTTACGGGGATAGTCCACCACCACGCATCCGCAACTGGTGCGCACGTCGGTGATGGTGATTGGGGCGGTGGCATGGTTGCGCAGCTTGAACTCCGCGGTCACTGGTTGGCTAAAGGGCACTTGTCCGCAATATATGGTGGTTTGTTCGGCTGTCAATGACTGGGCATGGACAGGTGACAAGGCACACGCCATGAGCAGGGGCAGTAGTAGGTTTCTTTTTTTCATTGTTCTTTATGGGTTATTGTCGTTTGGTGGCGATAGTACTGTTGTTTTGGGTGACGTTGATGGTTCCCCCTGGGGCCATTCCCCTGAAGGCCGTGCTGTAGGCGCACTCTGCCTGGCAGCTGCCTTGGGTGTAGTTGCCAGGGCGGTCTATGTAGTATTCGTCCTCTATCACGAGTTTTCCTTTACGTAGTTGATTGAGGTAATAGCAAGTCGCGTTGTCCCGCGGCGTGACATAGTAACCATTTCTATAGCCGCTTAACGCATTTACGGGTTCAAGGCAGGCTGCCCGCTTGTCCGTGATGGCCACGAAGTCATAATCTCGGTCGGCGGTAATCGTGATGCGCACTTTTACACGTTGTCCCACTTCACGGCCTTCGCCTACGATTTCCCTCTTCACGCTGATGCCCGAGGACGTGGAGGCCATCTCGGTGGCGGCTTGCTCAAAGCAGGCATACACCGTTCCCCAGCTGGTTTGTGAGGAGCGTTTGTCCATGGTGAGCGTTTTCGCTTGCCCGGGCAATGAAACCTTCATGTACCCCAGTCCGGATGAGGCTTTGTTTTTGTCTATGGCTTTGCCGTCTACCAGTATGAGGTCTTCGTCGCCATTCTTGGAAGTGAGCGCATCCATGTTGCCTTCCAGGAAAGCGTATACGGCATCCACTGTGTTCACGGGGTTGTCCCATGCTTGCGTGCGCTTTTCGCTCAGCAGCCACCGCCTCATCTCCTCCACGGTCTGGTTGTCTTCGGGAGTCACCTGGCGCAAGGCCTCTATGGCGGCCACCTCGGTGGGTATGCGGTAGTCACGCCAGCTGTAGGTGGCCTTGCGGGTGTCGAAGTAACGCCCTATGTCCTCCCGGTAGACGGAGTACTCCTTCAGGCTTTGCAGGTATTCCTTGGCCTTGGCTTTTTCCCCTTGCAGGGCGAGGATGGTGGCATAGCGAGCCTTGCCGTAGATGGTGAACACGGAGGGACGCTGGGTCACCAGGTTCATCAGGTAGTCTCGGTCTTTTCGCTCCGAGGCCGTCAGCGTGGTGTTCTCCATACCTATTATATATAGGTAATCCATCGCGGCCTCGCTGGGCAGCAGGTTTTTGGCTCCCTCTCGTTCCATCTTCCTCAGGTTCTCCACTTCCTTGTGTGTCTCTTTCTTCAGGTACTGAATGGCTTTTTCCATCAGTCGCTGGCTCTTGGCTTGCTTGCCCACAGTGGCATGCAGCCTCGCCAGGGTGACAGCCACGGCGGTGGTCATGTAGCGGCTGCCCTCCATGCCCTTCCACCAAGCGAAAGAGCCATCGGCCAGTTGCAGGCCGCTCAGCTTCTCATATTGCGTTTCCAGTCGGTGGTTGACCAGCGAAGAGTCTAGGTAATTGATGAGCTGCTGCCGTTGGGAGGTCTCTTGGTCAGCGTCCAATACCCACGGGGTCTCGGCCAGTATCAGTTGGCGCAGTTCTTGGTTTTTGGCCAGTTCGCTGGTGAGGCTGGTCTCCGTTCCTTGCTCCCGCTTCCACAGTTCCAGCACGGTTTTTACATGGGCTGCGGAGCGCAATACATGGTCGGCCAAACTGTTAGCATAGTAGGCGGAAACCAGGCTGATAGCGTTGTCCTCGTCGGGTTGGCTGACGCTGGGCAGTGCCTGTATCATCATCCAGGCAGGGTTCTGGGTGTATTCCAGGGTGTATGCCACTTGCTTGGAGTCTATGTTTTCTGGTACCATTTGCCCGAGGTCTATCTCTTGCTGGCCAGGCTGGTGGTAGACCAGCGGCATGGTCTTGATGACTCTTTCCTTGTCGGGGAGTATGGGCAGGTAGTGCTGTTCGCCATCGCTGAAGCCCTTGCCCGATGCGGTGACACGACAGATGGTGATGGTGGGCAGGTTGTTGGCCTTGATGGTGAAGTTGACTGCTTGGGTCTCTTCCGCCGCCAGCTGGAAGTCGTGCTCTTCCGTGTAGAGCGTCTTCATGGTGGTTGGGTCTATCAGCTCCATTTTTGCCTTGCCTTTCACTTCCTTCTCGGAGGTGTTACTGAGGCGGGCGGAGAGCACGCTTTCGTCTCCCTGGCGCAAGAAGCGGGGCATGTTGGGTTGTATCATCACCTCCTTGCGTGCCACGACCTCTCCGCCTATCATGCCGTGACGCATTTCCTGGTCGTGGGCGATGCCCATCATGCGCCATGTGGTGACGCTCTCGGGCAGGGTGAAGCGTAGGGAGACATTGCCTTCTCCGTCTGTTTCCAGGTTGGGATAGAAGAAGGCAGTCTCTTGCAGGTTCTCCCTCAGTTGGGTATTGTCGCCCGTGGCTTCTTCCGCTTCCGCCCCACTGCCACCAGCATTCTCCATGGTCAGGGCTTCGGGGGTGGGCGCGGCGGCTCCCGTTACCACAGACTTCTCCATCAGCACAACGTTTTGGTCAGCCATCGCATAGGTGCGGCTCATGGGTCTCGCTTCCATCGTGCTAAAAAAGATGCGTGGGCTTGGGAAATACTGCTTGTCGAAGGTGTCGAAGCGCAAGGGCTGCTCCTCCATATACTTATAGCGTGCCTCTTCCTGCATGCGTCCGCTTCCCATCCCCAGGTTGCTCCTCCACAGCGTGAAAGGCAGGCTCGCTTGCAGGTAGAGCTTCATCTCCCACTGGTGGGGATAGAGTTGGTCGAGCGATTTGTCATAGAGCACGCCCATCAACTGTGCCTCGGCGGGCGTGCCGTCGGGGTTGGTGACGCGCAGTGTCCATTCCTCTTTCTGTCCGGGAGTGAGTCGGTCGCGGAAGGTCACCCACTCCACGTTGAGCCGCTTGTCGGGCAAGGGGCGCTGCATCGTGAAGGAATGGTAGTGTAGCCTTCCGTCCTTGATCCATGCCACGTTGTATATCAGCCCGTTGCCGTAGCTCTCTTGATAGGTGAAGGGACGGGTGATGATGGAGTCGGAGAGGGTGTAGCTGCCTTGCTCCAATACTTGGTCTCCGCTGATGATGGTGTACACGGCGTGTATGCTGTCACGTGAGGAACCCACTTGGGTATAGAGCGGCTTTCCCTCCGTGGGCAGGGTGATGTCGGTTTGGTAGAACCACTCCTCGCTCTCGCTGGCAGGACGGGTGTCTTGCATGGTGAATACCACGAACTTGTGCTTTAGGGTGTCTTTTCCGCAAATGGCCTCCAGCGTATGCTCTCCACTGTGCAGGGACTGGATGAGCGTAGTGGCATCTATCTGGGTGTTGGTGTTTGCGGTCAGTTCGCTGCCGTTGTCTATTCGGTATCTTACCTTGGCGGCGATGTCATTGCCTGCGGAGTTCTTGTAAATAAAGGTGAAATGGCGCAGGCTTTCCCTTTCCATCTGTTGTGGCAGGTCGGTGTTGAAAGCCGTAGGCTTGTTGCCCAATGGGATGGAGAGTTCTCCGTGGTGAGTTTCTCCTGCCAAGTCGGTGACATCCGCGCTTACCACGAAGTTATAGAAACGGGCGATACGTCTCAGTGGGATAATGTCTTGCGTGTCTTCCTCGGGTAGGACAAGAGGTATTCTCACCTCGAAGTTTCCCTCGCTGTCTGTGGTCAAGGTGTCGGCATACATCTGTTGGTTGGCCTCGCCCTGTGCCCACCAACACCACAAGGCCGCCTGGCGGTTCACCTGGTATTTCACCTTGGCGTCGCTCACGGGAATGCCGGCGTAAGTGCTGGCTTTTCCGCTCACTACCAACGTGTCGCCAGATTCGTAGTGTTGCTTCACTTCAGGGAAAACGACTTCGAAGGTGGGACGCTTATATTCCTCTACCTTGAAAAGACGGCTGCTCCTGAGGTCTGTCCGTATGGTGTAGTTGCCCGTCAGTCCACTTGAAGGCAGCGTGAAGTCTGCCCACGCCGTGCCGTATTGATCTGTAGTGACCTCTTGCGTGCTTACCGCCTTGCGATTGGCATCCAGCAGGGTGAGGGTTACCTTTTCTTTCCCCAAGGCACGGGTCTCTATGCCCTTGGCCTGTTCATAGCGTATCACGGCCACGCGCACCGTTTGCCCCGGTCGGTAGATGCTTCGGTCGGTAAAGATGCGCTCTCGCTTGTGGGTGGCTTGGTCGTTGTTGTAAGAGAAACTCCCGTTCAGATAAGTGGGAGGCGTATAGAGGTCGTCCTTGGTGTAGGCATAAATGATGCCGGCTTGCCTTTCGTGCGTACTATTATAATAGGTATAGAACGCCTCGCCCCGCCTGTCGGTGGTGAGGGTGGCTTTTCTTGCCATCTTGCCATGGTTGTTCCAGTCTCTTTGTCCCAAGACGATGGTCGCGCCTGCGATGGGTTGTCCGCTGGTGCTGTTCACTGCCACGAAGCGCACGCGGTTGTTGGGCAGATATTGGTGGATGACAGCCACGTCGCTCACGTAGATGATTTCCCTAGAGGGCTTTACGTCCTTGCGGTCGCTCTGTATCTCTATCAGATAGGTGCCCTTGGGCAAAGGCGCCAACTGGAAGGAGTCCTTCAGTATCTCGTAGGCGGGATGGGCGGGGAGGGTGATTTCCTGCGTGACTTTTCCCTCGTGGGAGAAGTGCTTCTTGAGTATCGCGTAATCCTCTTCGGTATTGTAGTCACATTCCGCGGTAAGGTTGAGCCTTCTCACGGTCAGCGTCAACCGCTGTATGTTGCGGATTTTGTCAACGATGATGGAGAATGGCTCTGTCGGCCTGAACACTTTCTTGAAGAACTTGGTGTCGAACATGGGGTTCTCCAATCCTTTCTTGGCATTGCGCAAGATGTTCATGCGCGGCCATGTTCCCCACCGCCCCAATGCGTAGTCAATGTATTCCACTTTCTCCTTGGCGGTGGTTTCCGGCAAGGCGCACATGGCCTGGTAACGCTCTATGGCCAGCTCTCCCGCCTCTTGCAGGTCGGCATACTCGCTGATGAGTGAGTCTATTCTCGCCAGGTAGCCCTTGTTGGCATAATTCTCTTGCCGCTCCTGCAGGGCAATGTAACTGGCCGTGACGCAGGCCGCCGCCCGGTTACCCTGGTCGGTATAGAAGTTATGCATTTCCCGATAGGCCTGGGTCTCGAAGCCTATTACGTGGAGCAGGTCGTGCTGGAAGATTTTTCCATCTATTCCTTGTTTTACCAATGGCTCGTAACCGATTGATTTCGTGGATGCCAAGACACCTGGGTTCCCCATCGCTTTACGGGCATACTCCTCGCTTTTCTCCCCGTATGCCTTTCTGTCTTCCTGGTTTGGTGCGTAGGGGACTTGTTGGATTGCCACTTTGTATAGGGCGGTCATGTACACGGCCGAGAGCGCGGGGTTGGATCGCTCCACTTGCTGTGCCTCTAGCTCCAATCTTCGCAACTGCGGGGCCAGGGAATCGGGCGAGATGTCTTGCCATATCGAGAGTGAGCGGAACTTGGCAGCCAGCAGTTGGCCATAGTCCTTGTTGGCTATGGCTTGCTGGGCAATGCGCTGGGTGATAGCCAGTTCTTCGCGTGGCAGGTCTTTCTTGCGGGCTTGCTCTGCCTGTTTCCACAATGAGTCATAATTGTCTGCCATGACGAGCGACGTGGCCGCTGCCATGAGAAGGAGCGTGAGGGTCAATATGCGTTTCATCTTCCAGTTTTCATGTAAGTTTCATGCAAATGTACTAAAATTTTCCTCACTACATGCCCCTTTTTGCTTTCTTTTTCATATCCGTGCTATAAAATAACTAAATCTAACAACCCTGTTTCACGGTCTGAGGCGTGATACTAGTCTCGAAGGCCTGCGAAACTAGTTTCATTGCCCTTCGAGACTAGTATCGTAGCCTTTCGAGACTAGTTTCATTTGTTTCACGACCTAGTTCCCACTAGGCAGGACAAGTTTTCGCTCGTACGCTCTTTCCCGCGGTTAGCGTTAAAAGCCATTAAATATTTGGTGGTTTCGATAATTTTCCCTAACTTTGAACAACTAAATATAAAACGTATAAAAACGATGATAGAATATTTAGCATCCAACTTATGGCTCGTGTGGACAGTCGTCATGCTGATCTGCCTGATATTGGAAGTCTCTTCCGGTGATTTTTTCATCACCTGTTTCGCCATTGGCGCCTTGGTCGCCATCTTCCCCGCATTGCTGGGCGTGCCTTTATGGGCGCAAATCCTGGTGTGGGCTGTTTGTTCCGTATTGAGCATCAAACTGGTGAGGCCCTGCCTGTTACGCTTGCTTCACAAAGGTGGAGAGCATCGGCTGAGCAATGCAGACGCGCTCATCGGGCAAGTGGGGAAAGTTAGCCAGGCGATACCCGCCCAAGGAGCTGGCCGTGTGCAGCTGGACGGAGATGATTGGAAAGCTGTCTCAACGGGCGAGGCTTTGCCCGTTGGCACCAAGGTGAGAATCGTGTCAAGGGAGTCCATTATCCTGACCGTGGAGAAAGACTCATAATTTCCCCAAATAGTAACCATTTAAATCCTGTTATTATGATTACCGTCTATGTTTTGTTGGCGATAGTTATCTTGGCGCTTATTTTTGTCAAGATGGCCATCATTATCATCCCTCAGTCCGAAACCAAGATTGTGGAGCGTCTCGGAAAGTATTACGCCACGTTAGGTCCAGGTATCAATATCATCGTGCCTTTCATCGACAGGGCCAAGGAGGTGATAGTGATGCGCGGAGGCCGATATATATATAGTAATGTCATTGACTTGCGCGAGCAGGTGTATGACTTTGACCGGCAGAACGTGATCACCAAGGACAATATCCAGATGCAGATCAACGCTTTGCTCTATTTCCAGATAGTCGATCCCTTCAAGGCCGTGTATGAAATCAACAACCTGCCAAACGCCATAGAGAAGCTAACCCAGACTACTCTGCGAAATATCATTGGCGAAATGGAACTAGACCAGACGCTCACCTCCCGTGACACCATCAACACCAAGTTGCGCGCCGTGCTGGATGATGCCACCAACAAGTGGGGTATCAAGGTGAACCGTGTGGAGTTGCAAGACATTACGCCTCCACAAAGTGTGTTGCAGGCCATGGAGAAGCAGATGCAGGCGGAGCGTAACAAGCGTGCCACGATATTGACCTCAGAGGGAGAGAAGCAAGCGGCCATCTTGCAATCGGAGGGAGAGAAGACTTCCACCATCAACAGGGCTGAGGCCGAGAAGCAGCAATCCATCCTCGTGGCGGAAGGTGAGGCCATGGCTCGCATTCGCAAAGCCGAGGCAGAGGCCATAGCCATACAGAAAATCACCGAGGCCGTGGGACAATCAACTAATCCCGCCAACTATCTCTTGGCGCAGAAATACATCCAGATGATGCAAGAACTGGCCCAGGGAGATGAGTCCAAGGTAGTTTACTTGCCTTACGAGGCTACCAACCTGATGGGCTCTATCGGTGGCATCAAGGAACTTTTCAAAGGAGCGTAGTCCGTATGGATATATGTATTGTAGCGGGAGCGCGACCTAATTTCATCAAGGTGGCACCCGTGGTGAGGGCGCTCAATGAGGTGCGCCAGCAGTCTAAGGACGTGAATTACATGCTGGTATATACGGGAAGCGTGGATGACCCCGCCATAGAGCCGACGCTTTTCGATGATTTGCAGATACCTAAGCCAGATATGTACTTGGGCGTTGACTGCGACAACCTGAACGAGCAGACAGGCCAGGTGATGTCCCATTTTGACAAGTATTTGCAACGCCACCATACCGACGTGGTAGTGGTGGTGGACGATTTGGCTTCCACTTTGGCCGTGGCCATAGTCACCAAGAAGCACGGCGTAGCCTTGGCTCATATCGCCGCGGGTACCCGCAGTTTCGACCTTGCCATGCCTAAGGAAATCAACAGGCTTGTCATCGACGGACTTTCTGACATGCTTTTCACGGCGGGCATCAGCAACAACTCCATCGCCAACAAGGAGGGAGCGGAACTATCCAAAGTCTACATGGTGGGTAACGTGCTTATCGACAATATCCGTCATGACAGCGGGCGCTGGCGATGCCCAGGAGTGCTGCAGGAAAAAGCCATTGGCGATGGACGTTATTTGCTCTTCACGCTCAATCGCAAGGAGCTCCTGGCAGATGGAGACAAACTGCGGGAGACCTTGCGGGTGATAGCCACCCATGCCGAGAACCTTCCTGTCATTGCCCCCTTGCATGGCAAGGTGAGAGAAGTGGTGGAGAGGGAATTAAGCGAGTTGCCTACTGACGTGAAGCGGACTTTCCTCTTGGTGACCCCACAAGGATACCTGGAGTTTGGATATCTTACCGCCCATGCCGCGGGCATTATCACGGATTCGGGCAACGTGGCCGAGGAAGCCACTTTCTATCGCACGCCTTGCGTCACGCTCAATAGCTACACGGAGCATATCGAGACGGTAAAGGTGGGCAGCAACGAGTTGGCGGGTGATGACCTGGAGGCTTTGGCTCGTTACGTAAGCCAGATGGTGTCAGGGAAGTGGAAGGCATGTGATGTCCCCGACAAGTGGGATGGCCGCACGGCCAAGCGCATTGTCCAAATACTCATGGGCGCATAGCCTTATCGCCCAGCGATAGTTACGCCTTCCGCTTTTGTCATTTGGCGGAAGGTGTGCCATGTAATAGGTATCGTGCAGAGCGTGGAGAGCACGTCGCTCACCGCCTGCGTCATTTCCAGTCCGGTAAGGCCGAGCCATCGGGGCAGTATCAGTACCAATGGGATGAAAAACAGTCCTTGCCTTGCCGCCGCCACGAAGTTGGCTTTCCAGGGCATGCGGCAGGTCTGCATCATCATGTTGCTCATCATCATGAAGCTGCTCAATATGTAGGTGGCCGCTTGGAATCTCAGCGCGTTCACGCCTATGGCTATCACGTGTGGGTCATCTCGGAAGAGGGCGATGGTTTGCGCGCTGAAGATAAACAAGATGACCGTCCAAAACAGATGGAAGCCAACGCCGATGCGCACGCAAAACCAGAAGCCCTGCTTTACCCTGCGATAGAGTGCGGCTCCATAACAGAAACCACACATGGGCTGGAATCCTTGTCCCAATCCGATAATCACGGAGTTGATGAACATCGTTACGCGGTTCACGATAGACATGGCGGCTATGGCGGCGTCTCCAAACATACCGGCGGAATGATTGAGCATGATGACCGCCAGGCAAGCCAGTCCCTGCCTGGATATGGAGGGAGTGCCGCCCGCCAATATCTCTTTTATGTAGCTCTTGTCCAGTGATATCCTGCGCCAAGAGTAATGTATAGCCCCTCTCATGCGGCTCATTCTCCACATCACCATAAATCCAACCGCTTGCCCTATCACCGTTGCCCAGGCCGCTCCCGCCAGTCCCATGTTTAGTCCGAATATCAGCAATGGATCTAATACGCAATTGAGCACGGCGCCGCTCACGATGCCATACATGGAGTATTTGGCGTAGCCCTCGAAACGCATTTGGTTGTTGATGCAGAAAGAGCACATGATAAACGGCGTGCCCAGCAATATGATGCTCATGTAAGTCTCCGTATACGGCTGTATGGTAGGCGTGCTTCCCAGTATCACGGCCAGCTCCTCTAACCATATCTCCCCGGCCGCCAATATCAGCAGGGCGGTCACCAATGTATAGAAAAATCCCGTTGAAGCCATGACACGGGCTTGCCTATGTCGCTTGCGCCCTAATTCCCGTGAGATGAAGTTGCCCGTTCCGTTGCCGAAGAAGAAAGAGAAGGCCTGTATCATGAACTGCAACGAGGCCACGATGCCTACGGCGGCGGTGGCCTGTGTGTTGATTTGGCCCACGAAATAGGAGTCCACGATATTATACATATTGGATACCAACATGGATATGATAGTGGGCACGGCCATGGTACCTATCACTTGGGGTATCGGGGCTTGTGTCAAGAACGTATAGTTGTCGGTCTTGCTCATTGGGTCGTTTTTCCACTGCAAAGGTAATCAATTCTCCCGTTAAAACGGCGATATTTGGCCTAATATCCTAAAAAGTCCGCGAAAAATTTGTCGGTTCAGGAATTTATGCTTACCTTTGCACTCGCTTTCGGGCAAATAACGGCTTACGGCCATGGAGAGATGGTAGAGTGGTCGATTACAACGGTCTTGAAAACCGTCGTACCGAGAGGTACCGGGGGTTCGAATCCCTCTCTCTCCGCCAAGGCTCCGAACGGGAGGCATTCAAGCAAGGAGTAAAAAATGTAAAGCACCGTAAATCAAGCGATTACGGTGCTTTTTTCATATATATACGCCAAACCATGGCGGCATAAATGCATCGGCTGGCAGTCACAGCCCAGTCATTCTCTGCTACATTTCTGTTTCGTTTTTGGTATCATGTTATTCTTTTTAATGCTTGGATTTAATGCAATAATAACGCGAGTTCGACGAATTCCACTTTATGTGCGCAGCCCTGTTATCACCAAACTGTAGAGACGCATTCTTGCGTCTCAGCCAGCTGCCAAGTCTTCGCGACAGGCGATTTTATTCGGCAATCTTGCTTGCTGAGACGCAAGAATGCGTCTCTACAACTTTTCGTCGAATTCACGTTAATAATAACAAATAAAGTGGAGATGTCAAAATAGCGTCAGATAAACTTCAGGACTATTTTAAATTCACAGTCTTTGTTATTCCCGGGAAGACGGTCAACCGGGCTGTCCCGTTATTGCCTATCTCCACATCCGTGTACCGTGCCTCTACCACCACCTTTCCGTCCAGCCTGATGATACCCCATTGCTGGGGATTGGTTTCCACGACACAATAGTTGCCCACGGGGTTCTGTATGCTGCGGTAAATGGGCGGGACGATGACGCGGCTGCCTGCTCTCAGCCCCCATTTCAATCCCGATTGGAACGGAACGACATCTTGTATTTTAGCAAGCCGCGTCTGCTGTTTCTTTTCTTTTTCCCGTTGGAGGTTCTCTCTCATCTTGGCGGCTCTCGCCTCAGCTTCCGCTTTCAGTCGTGACACCGCCACGTCAAAATCCTCGTCTTGTGTCTTTGGGTGCTCACAGGCGATGTATTGCTTTTCCTTGCCATCCATGGCATGGTAGTAATTTCCCTTTCCGTCCGTAATCACGATGCTGCCGTCTGCCAGTTCGCCGCAGAATCCATAGTATTCGTCTTCGTCATCCGCCAGGATGCACACACAATCCTGATGAAGGAAAGCATCCTCGCTGTCTATGTGCCTGAACTTACAGTTGTCAGCCAGACCAGTATAAATCCGCAAATAGAAGCCCCGTGGCACCAAGTCAAAGCTGTTTATTCCCAACGGACTCTTATAGACATGCTTGGTACGGCTGTAATACACCATTCCGACCCTCAGCATCTCAGTCCTCCCATATTTCAGCACTTCCGGTTTCCCGTTATACAGCTTGGATGTTTTCAAGTCGATGTAGAATGTATGTCCGGCATTGTCCGTCACGGCACCAATGTCGTCTGGCAGGAATTTCATGTAGCGGTATCGGTTGAGTTTCATCCGTATGTTCCCGTTCCCATCCACGAAGCCGACCCGGTTGTCTTCGAATCTTACGGCTGCCCGATAGTCTTTCACGTCAAATACGGTGCGGTATTGCGCTTTGGCGGTAATGGTCTGTCCTTGCTTCAATCCCCAAAGCCCGCTTTGACGGTCTTTATATGGTTTCAGGGCTTCTGCTTGCGAAGCGTTATTATCAAACAGGGAAGAACCGCTTTGCAGGTAATCCATCAACTGTCTGTGCGATACAATCGTCTCCAGCAAACCGTCCACATTCAATGCCTCGTCTTTCACTTGCCCGGCAGCCATGCAGGAAACATTTCTTGCGTTTGCGGTTGGATAGCCTTTTCCGGCCAACCGTCCCTCGAACATGGCCTGCCAGTCCCGATAAGCGGTTGGTAACCCGAACAGACGGTACAGCCCCACGTTGTCTATCAACATGCAGGTTTCCTTGCCGTCCGTCTTGCGCAGTCCTCGCCCTACCTGTTGCAGATATTTTGCAAGCGAAAGGGTAGGCCGAGCCATTTGCACGAACTCCACGTCCGGGCAATCGAAGCCCTCGCTGAACACATCCACGTTCACCAGCACTTGAATCTTACCCTGTCTGAAGTCCTCCACCATTTGCTTGCGCAGCTTGGCAGGCGTCTTGCTGTCAATGGCGACGGCATTCACACCTTTATTATTATAGTATTCGGCGATGTTCCGTGCGTGGCTGATGCTGACAGCATACACGATGCCTTTCTTTCCATGGGCATATTGCCGTACGCTTTCATACAGTCGCTCGATGCTTGGCCGTCTGTTCAGCACGGCATCCATTTCCTTCACCTGAAAGTCCCCGTCCGCGCCCCGTTTCTCCAAACAGTCTATCAACCGCTGGTCTTCACTATTCGGGCGTATGGACACGTAGTCAAAAGCGGAGAGCCACCCTTGACGGATGAAGTCCGCGATGCTGTCTGATGTGATTAGCGTGTCAAACAAGTCCGTGAACCCCTTGCGGTTTAGCCGGCAAGGCGTGGCCGTCATCCCCAGCTTCCTGGCATTTGGATAGCGCAGCCACAATTCATTGTAGGTTTCCGCCAGTGCATGATGGGCTTCGTCTATCACAATCAGGTTCGGATTATCACTCCTCACGTCATCCCAATGCCTTGACAGCCACTGGATGGACATCACCTTCACTCGTCCGTCCTCTTTGGATATGCCGTAACGTGCCACCGTCTCCACTATCTGCTCCACAAGTTCCCGACGATGAGCGACAATCCACACGCATTGGTATTGCCCTTCTTTCAAATGGTCATAAATTACCGAAGCAAGCAAGTGTGTTTTGCCTGTTCCTGTGGGCATCTGAATCATGATACTTGAATGCTGTGCCCATTCAGAAAAGAGAAAATGTTTAATGGTATGTTGGTATTTACGCAACATGATGATGAGCTATAGCTAAAAAGAGAGCGTTACTCATTGTTTTAACTTCTGACAATACGCTGTGGACCACGTTTTATTTCAAGCACACCCTGAAATACAGTCCCACCGACCAATACTTTCCGTCATACAGCGAAGCCGTCAGATTGATGCGGTCTTTCCACACGGCATAATTGCCACCCACGTTCACCACATCGTCATAATATTTACCCATCAGGTTCAGTCCGTTCAATGCCTTTGTCCAAAAGCCGTCTCCTTGTCGGTCGAAACGGAAGTTGGCACCAAGGGTGAAACCATGGTCATTGTCAAAATCCAATCCGTCAAACTGGATGACCGAGGCATGTACGCCAAGCGTTCCCCAGCGTTGGAAAATGAAATGCTTGGTGGCGGCAAGATAGAAACGGGTGAGGTGGTTGGTATTTTCATCCGCGTTATCAAATACAATTTTTCCGCCACCTGTCTGCTCATGGCTGCCCGGGTCATTGGTACCTAAGACGATTTGCGGTGTCCATGCCTTCCACCAGCCTTCCTTCCATGCCCTCAGTCGGAAGTGGAAGGAACGGTCCTGATTGACGAATTTGCCCCAAGTCTGCTCTGGCCAATAGCTGCTTCCATGCCCTCCTTTTACTAATGTACAAGTATACGCCACTTCCAGCCAGGGGAAGATGGTGATGTTCAGATAATAATTATAGGTATATGGGGTGTATTCCCTTGAACCTTTCCAATAATTACTGCGATAGGTATTGTAGTCTATCATACTACCACCAATCATGATAGTTTTATCTTTTTGCATCTCAGCTGTGGGAGCATGGAGAAGCCCCGTAGTTCCATACATGTGTTGTCCAAATAGTTTCATAGAAGCACAACACAATAAAATGATTAAGCAATACTGTTTCATGGAGAGTCATTGTTTTCATATGCTGCGTTTTTTCGTGTATTATTGACTCTGCCATAAAACTTTATTCTTACATTAGATGCAGAATGAAAAAATATGTATTACCTTTGCTTGCATGATAAAAGAAACAATACAAAAGACTATTGGGCGGATTTTACCGCTCATCGCGTTTATCTTGCTTATTCCTATATCACTATTTTGCTCATTAGGAATTAAAATGTGTGGGGTCATCCGAAAAATCTTTCGGCGATGAAGCGTGCGGGAAACAGAAGTGCAGCCTGCAAATACCGTTTTCGTGTATGCTTCTCTTTATACATTCGGTAAAGAAAACGAAGGTTCATCCGGTCTACCCATGCAGGATAATAGTCTATCTCGTCTTTTGCCGTCTGGTGTATAAAACCGCCGCAAGTGAAACCGATGCCCCGATAGCCAAAATCTTTCACTTTCAGCAGGAAACGTTCCTGCATCAAAGCCCCCATCCCTACAATCAGGAAATCAGGATTCACTTCGACAATGTGCCGCACTTCCTCATCTTGTTCTTTCTCCGAAGCGAAATAGCCATTCCGATAACCCACGACCAACAGTTTAGGGTAACGTTCCTTGAAGATACCTACAGCCTTCTCAACCTGTTCTTGTCGTGAAGCGACAATGTAAACAGATTTTCCATGTGTCTCTGCGTATGACAACAGATCGGGTGCAAGCGATGTCATGTCAAAACTCCGTCTGGTTACATCCTTTCCATAAACCAACTTGATGGCGGCTACAAGGATTGAACCGTCGGCGAAGATGCCGTCAAAACGGGCAAACAGTTCCTTGTTGTCTAATGCTGTAAGATAAGAAACAGGATTTAGGAAAGTATAAATCCTGCCCTTTTGTGCAAAGACATCCTTTATTGAAAAGGTTTCTGTTAAAAGAACTTTCTGTACGAGTGGAGAGAACATGATTTTAAGATAATTGAGAAGATAAATATTGAATGGACTTTTTCCGTTCCGCCTCAATCAAGCTATTCACTGGCATATAATCTATAGGAGTTTCCAGAATCGTCTGCATCCGTGAAACGTCATTCGCTATTCTGCCTTCCAGACCGAACTGTTTCAACAGATAACTCAGTTTCTGATTGTTCATATTCCGGACAATCGTACAGAAAGGCTTGTTATACTTAATGGAAAACACACTGCCATGAAATGTATCGGTGACAATACACGCTGCATCCCTGAAATAAGCCAGAACTTCAAAAGGTGTAGGCACAACCACTTCGTCGCACCATGGAAAATAATGACCGATAGAAACCAATCTCAGTGCTTGTTGCCGTGCATAGGTTCGGATAGCATCTATCTCGTTTTCATCCGTGATGCGTCCCGGATAGGTATAAACTATCATGTAATCGTTCTTCTTTACTTCCGATGGCATATACCGGGTATAATCGTATATCAATACCGGGTCTACATGCCGAAGAGGAGCTTTGTCAGTCAAAGCCTTTACTATAATGGAACTATTTTCATCCCGTACAGAAATGCAAGCTAAATTTCTCAACAATTCCCCTACTTCGTCTTTGATGCCCATTTCCTGCAGCTTATCCAACGTGGTCGCACCGAATGAGGCGGCGTATGTAATCACCTTGTCCGCATTCAGTCCCTTTCCGAAAAGCTGGGGAGAGAAGCCGAACCAAGTCTGCTGGGCACAGTTGAATACTTCATCACTGCCTATCACTACCACATCATAATGCGCATGGTTCTCACCCGGTTTTACTCCAAGGTATGGAAGAAACTCTTTTGAAAAACGTGTCTGGAACTTATAAATGGTTTCGAATCGTTTCATAAAATCCCATCCCCATAACCGTTGGAACAATAGTTTGATTTTATGGAAACGATTGATTTTATAACCGTTCAACTGACGACCAGGAATGATATTAATAAAGTCACACGTATGTCCTAAAGCCTCTATATTGCTTTTCAATGAAAACGCTTGCAAGAATGAACCATAATTCTTTACTTCCTGCATGGATAAAATGGCAACTTTCATATTTATTCTCTCCAGAAAGGATTTAAATGATTACCCGCATTCGTATGAATGATTTCACCTGAAATGCATTTACTTGCATCACTTAATAAGAAGCAAGCTACTTCCGCCACTTCTTCTGGCAAAAAGATTCTTCCACTGGCACAATCTCTATAAAGATTCCCATCTGATGCTTCGGCATAATCTTTCGTCATGTCACTCAACGTAACACCCGGTGCTATGGCATTTACACGTATGCCTTGTTGATATACTCTTCTAGAAAAAGCACGGGTCATTGTATTCACAGCCGCTTTGGTCATTCCGTATGGAATATCATAACATTGGTCTCCCGTTTCACTACTGATAAGCAATAATTGTGCATTGTCTGCTTTTTCGGCTATTTTCATCTCAAGGAAAGTCCTGCATAGAAAGTAGTTTCCTCTAAGATTAATATTGAATTGCTTATCAAATCCTTCAACAGTAACATTTGAGAAATGATTTTCATGTAGACTGATTCCTGCATTGCTCACCAGACAGTCTATTCTTCCGTTCAGCAAAGCTGCACATTTATTTAGAAAAACTGTAGTTATTGTCACATCTGCCACATCATAAGGCACATAACTCACATGCAATTCACTTGAAGCTTTTTTCAGTGTTTCTTCGTTTCTCCCGGAAATAATCACATGCGCTCCTTCTGCAACAAACTTTTTAGCCATATGATATCCTAGTCCGCGCCCGCCTCCTGTGATAACGATATTTTTCCCTTTCAGGATGCCTCCATGATTGACTTGTGAGACATCTACCTTGACAAAACGTTGAGGTTGAGAAGCTAAAATGAATTTAGCAATACGTCGTATGACTCTTTTATATCCCATATCATTTTCCTTTAATCAGATCTACTATTCTTTGTGCTTTTTCTTGACCGATGGTTCGTTTGACGAACTCTTTACTTTGCCGTATGATTTCCGACTGCAAATCCTTGGGGCGGCTTAAGTCATAAAAATCATAGATTGCTTTTGCGTCCGAACTCATTTCTGTGAAGACTTCCAAGAAAATGGGCTTATCCGAGTCTTGTTTCATAAACGTCTTATATGCCTCATCAAACGAGTCTTTATCGTGCGCGCTCAAATAAATGAAACCATTTTCTTTCACCCATCCTTCTGCTTTCGTATGATGACGGGCCGTAGTATGCAAATCACTAGCTTCGTTCTTCCACATCCGGTTAAAATAAAATTCTTCTCCACCATGATTATTGATCATCAAAATGCGCACATTATTATTAATATGCCGAATACGCAGTGCATTCATATCATAGAACAGAGCCAAATCTCCAATTATCAGAAAAGCTAATTCTTTCGTCGCATATGCCTGTCCCAAGAATGAAGACAAACATCCGTCAATGCCGTGTGTCCCAATATTGGCATATACTCTTATATCCGGTTGCAACTGGAAGAAATTGGTTATTCGAATCGAATCATTTATGCTTAAATGCAAAATGGATTTGGAAGGTATATGTTCCACGACTTTCCTTATCGCGTATATATTGCAATAGTCAAAATCTGGAACAATCACATGTTTTCCATAGCTTTGTAACAGTTGGCTATATTGTCTGTTGTTTTCCGTATTGCATTCTTTATTGCAGCATTCAAAGAAGAAAGAAGCATCACATTCAAAAATCGTAGTTAAACTACGGTACATATCGACTACACTACCATCCTCTTGAATAGACCAATGTTCAAATTCCCCAGGATATTTACGTAACATTTCTTTTATGCCAGCTGTCATATTGTAGCCAAAAGAAATCACTATATCAGGCAACATTTCTTTGAATTTACTTGGAATGATATACCGAGTATCCGTGCATACGGTGGGATTGACAAATTCATCCAAATTTAAATTGGCCATATATTCTGCAAGGACAACAGCATTATATTTACATACAAAATTGGCTAATGCTGTTTTTAATTCTTCTGAAACATAACTATGTTGTCCGCCAATCACCATAATTCGATTGGCTTTTTTAAGTTTCTCTATTTTCTCTATCCAAAGAGATTGGGGGCTTAATATTTCTACTCGATCAAATTTTACCACTTCTGGCAATTCTTTAATGTTGAAAGAATTATTATATGATTTCATCGGGATATTGATGTGCACAGGACCACTTCCATGATGGTGCAATTCGAGGAACGCTTCATTCACAAGCCGTTGGCAAAAAATGAAATCATCTTTATCGTGCACTTCTGGTAAATTAACCGATTTGCGTACATGTCTGTCATACATTCCAACCTGATCTATCATCTGGTCTTCCCACTGTCCTAACATGGCAGGATTTCTATCGCTCGTCAACACAATCAAAGGTACACCTTGATAATATGCTTCTGCCACTGGCGGCCAATAGTTGCAAGTTGCTGTAGAAGATGTACACGAGATAACCACCGGTGCTTGAATTTGTTGGGACAATCCCAAAGCAAAATAGCCTGCGCTCCGTTCGTCTACTACTGAATAGCAATGAAAGAACGGATCCTCTTCTACAGAATGCACAAAAGGCACATTGCGGCTACCCGCAGATAACACACAATGACGGATACCCCATTTTTTCAACAGAGCAATGATAATCTGATAAGTCTTTAATTCTGTATACATATTCAATCTTTTAATTTATAATATCTGATCCAATCCACTTGAAGCTTTTGTGGTAACGAACTGTCATCTAATCCGCATCCACCCCAATTGGGACCATACCCTAAAGCTATAATCAATTGATAGGGCATGTCAAACGGCCACTCTTCCAAATCTTCCTTTTTCAAGTCATACACCACATTACCATCAACCTTGGCAATCATTCTTTCTTTGTACCATTCTAACGTATACACATGAAATTGGGATATGTCAATATGGGCATATCGGGGCTTTTGAATATGGTTTTGTGCTTTTCCGGCAAAGTTGCCCCACAAATGAAAGTTCACCTGATATTTCTGTCCTTTCCAGCAACCTATATATTCCATCAGGTCTATTTCGCCATTGACTTTCTTTCCTTTTATAGGTTTCAGCCATATGGCATCCCATACGCCTTCCGTGGTAGGGCATTTCGCACGGATTTCCAGCTTCCCATATCCGAACTTGATGTGACTGCGGGTATAAATCCGACCGGATTCATATTTATATCCATTTTCATTTCCTTTCCGCAGAGTCAATGTAAGCATCCCCTTTCTCACATTGACGTTTTCTTTGTTCTTTCCGGTATAATATGCCAGATGGGAACTCTGCTTTTCTTTCGTGATGACCCACTTCGCAGAATCCGGAAAGCCTTTGTAATTGAATTCTTCCGACCAAGAAAGAACATCGCTACATTGAGCCTTACTGATAGCGCAATATAACAGGCATAACGATATAAGAAAAATGCGTTGCATATAAATAGAATGTATTTTAAGTTAACCCTGAAAGCAGAGTCAGATAATTAGTCTTGAATTTTTCAAATGTGAAGTTCTCTTCGTATATGCGGCGGCTGTTATGTGCCATTTGCAAATAAGTTTCAGACTCCATATCAAACAGGCTGTTTAACCGCTCAGCCAGTTCATTCCACTCATTGACGACAAACGCATTTTGACCGTTGCAGGCTATTTCGCAATTGCCACCTACATTATTGCATATAATGGGAGTGGCACACATGGCAGCCTCAATCAATGTGATAGGAAGCCCTTCTTGCGATGAAAACAATAGCATATAATCGCATTGCTGCAATAGTTCTGTCACGTCATTTCTGAATCCCAAACACACAAATCGCCCATCATTTCCTACTGCTTCTTTCAATGCTGAATAATAGGGGCCTTCACCCGCAAATAAGATGCGGATTCTTTTATCCAGTTTATCTTTCAAATGACGATAGACTTCCACTTGTCTCTTCACCTTATTTATTCGTGCCGGGTATAATAAGGTAATCTGTTCTTTTCGCTCGAAACTTCGCGCTTTCGGACGAACATCAACTACGCAATTATAAATTTTGTGTATATGTTCTTTCGGAACTTTAAAATAACTCTTCAGATTTTCTATTCCTTCATCCGAGATAGCTACAACCGTCTTTGGCATAATGGACATTTTTCTGTGGTTATAGAATACATTGTGATGCACATACACCAATTTTATCCGTTGGAACAACAGGTGATTCAATAGCCAGAACATCATCAGGAATTTCCGCTCATGCACAATGACGATGGAGTTATAAAACATGAACGGATTCTTAAACCGCTTATATTCCGATTCCGCTATTCCATGATTCGGATTTATCCGTCCCAACGGTATAGTACCCACAATCTTGGCATCATACGTATCCTTTACTGCATGATGGATGTCAAGCAATACCTTTTGTACTCCGGTCACTTTATCCAGTTCGGAGTTGAAAGAAAAAAGTTTTTTCATTGTATAGTGAAAATATGTTTATTTTACTCCACTCCACCAGTCGAAAGATGTTTGATAAGCAGGATATATTTCATTATGTCTAATTGCCCAAATTTTATTTGGCATAATATCAATCTTCATTTATAATGCTTTCATAATTATCTTCAAAACGACTTTCTAAATAACTGAAATCAGATATCCTATAATTTTCTTCTTTTTCGTCATCAATTCCATATTGTCCATAATCATCATTAACTTCTTTAAGTTTTTCAAATTCAATGCATAATGGTTTTGTTATTTTAAACATTTCACACAAAACGGGACAATATTCTTTATCTCTTGAAATATCTATAACAGGTATTGCTAAATTGTTCAATTTATATAATGGATAGTCAAAATCCTCATTGACATTTGCTGAAGTATAATAAATGCCATATATTTTTTCTTTTTTTCTATTCCATATAACCCATTCCATAACCAATTGTGGAATGATATATTCAGGTTTATATATGGCATCTTCATCCGCAACAGGAATCATGCACGACAGAAGGATAGGAAATATATTCAGAACCTTTTCAATATTATCATTCCACCACTCCTCATCATTATCTTGGAAGAATGCAAGATTGAGCAATTTGATTTCATCCTGGCATTGAAGCTTTGATGTCATGCACAAATTTAGTTGAGGCCTTTTCATTTCTTCCCAACAAGCATATATACTTTCTCCCATATATAAACATGGTAATCCTGGCACACTATATCTTTGGGTTGTCACAATTCCCCTCATGTTTAATGGTATATGGAATAAATCTTTCTTTTGGACATGCCGACGTTTTTCTGGTGCGAAAACACGCATTCTGAATAGAAATGATTTTTTACTTATCTTTTTGTATAAAAGATGTTTTCTTAATTTCTTGAATAAGTTATACAATTTTCTATAAGCTGTTGAATGTAATCCTTTATATTGTGCATCAACAATTTCTTTTAATATTATTATGGTACCTTTGATGGAATTTGAAATTTGCTCCATGTTTTCTATTCCAAAATCATTTTCGCAAACTAAGTTCTCGTATTTTTTTAAAATTGTTTTCAACCGAGTTCGATAATTACCTTCATAAGATTTTCCAACATCTTCCACTATGCGTTTTAACGCATTGTATAGATTTTCATTTTTCATACTATTTATACACTACTGTCCCGTAAAAGTGGATAAATAGTTCTTTGAAATTATTGAAATATAGT
>OHYE01000160.1_pt1 | contig 51940 bp, 50 predicted proteins | sample 1580141 | NCBI WGS metagenome assembly OHYE01 (sample SAMEA3882530, study PRJEB24775) | human gut metagenome | biome: human-associated habitat; feature: intestine environment; material: feces | place: Netherlands | collected 2009/2010 | reverse complement strand
CGTAACCCACTGACTTCTCTGGGGGATTACCTCGACCCCGAACTCATCTCTCGTTGCCTTGCCGAATCAGGTACTGTAACGCTACGCAAGCGCCGTCTTCCCCTCGAAATGATGGTCTGGTGTATTGTTGGCATGGCGCTTGAGCGTAAAGAACCTCTTCACCAGATTGTGAATCGCCTGGACATCATGCTACCGGGCAATCGCCCCTTCGTTGCCCCCAGTGCCGTTATTCAGGCCCGCCAGCGCCTGGGAAGTGAGGCTGTCCGCCGCGTGTTCACGAAAACAGCGCAGCTCTGGCATAACGCCACGCCGCATCCGCACTGGTGCGGCCTGACCCTGCTGGCCATCGATGGTGTGTTCTGGCGCACACCGGATACACCAGAGAACGATGCAGCCTTCCCCCGCCAGACACATGCCGGGAACCCGGCGCTCTACCCGCAGGTCAAAATGGTCTGCCAGATGGAACTGACCAGCCATCTGATGACGGCTGCAGCCTTCGGCACGATGAAGAACAGCGAAAATGAGCTTGCTGAGCAACTTATAGAACAAACCGGCGATAACACCCTGACGTTAATGGATAAAGGTTATTACTCACTGGGACTGTTAAATGCCTGGAGCCAGGCGGGAGAACACCGCCACTGGATGATCCCTCTCAGAAAGGGAGCGCAATATGAAGAGAGCAGAAAACTGGGTAAAGGCGATCATCTGGTGAAGCTGAAAACCAGCCCGCAGGCACGAAAAAAGTGGCCGGGACTGGGAAATGAGGTGACAGCCCGCCAGCTGACCGTGACGCGCAAAGGAAAAGTCTGCCGATGACGGACGCCATGCGCTTCCCCGGAGGAGAAATGGCGGAACATCTGAAAGGTTACTGGCCGAATCAACTGAGTTTCTCAGAATCATGCGGAATGGTGATGAGAATGCTGATGACATTGCAGGGCGCTTCACCGGGACGTATACCGGAGCTGATGCGCGATCTTGCAAGTATGGGACAACTTGTGAAATTACCGACAAGAAGGGAAAGGGCCTTCCCGAGAGTGGTAAAGGAGAGGCCCTGGAAATACCCCACAGCCCCGAAAAAGAGCCAGTCAGTTGCTTAACTGACTGGCATTACCCCGGCGGCCTAATTTTCCTTATGAGTTTAAAATCGCCTTAGTGGAACAGTCACTGCAGCCCGGAGCCTGTGTGGCGCAGATCGCCCGTGAAAACGGAATCAACGATAACCTGCTCTTCAACTGGCGCCATCAATACCGGAAAGGTGGCCTGCTGCCTTCCGGAAAGAATATGCCTGCACTGCTTCCCGTGACGTTAACGCCGGAGCCGGATAATAAAATCCCGGCTCCGGCACAGGAACCAGAGCAGATAAATACACCGTCTGACAGTCTGTGCTGTGAGCTGGTTCTGCCGGCCGGAACTCTCAGGCTGAAAGGTGAACTAACACCGGCGTTATTACAGACACTTATCCGCGAAATGAAAGAGAGCAGCCACTGATGATATCTCTCCCTGCCGGTTCGCGTATCTGGCTGGTTGCCGGTATCACCGACATGCGAAATGGCTTTAACGGCCTGGCCTCAAAAGTTCAGAACGTCCTGAAGGATGACCCGTTCTCTGGACACCTGTTTATCTTCCGCGGACGCCGGGGTGACCAGATAAAAGTGCTGTGGGCTGACAGTGACGGACTGTGCCTCTTCACCAAACGCCTGGAGCGGGGCCGCTTCGTCTGGCCGGTCACCCGCGATGGAAAGGTTCACCTTACTCCGGCTCAGTTGTCCATGCTTCTTGAGGGCATCAACTGGAAGCACCCGAAACGAACGGAACGCGCTGGAATCCGTATATAACCCGTTGTAAAGTGAGGATATGGACACCTCACTTGCTCATGAGAATGCCCGCCTGCGGGCACTGTTGCAGACGCAACAGGACACCATCCGCCAGATGCCCGAATACAACTGCCTGCTCTCACAGCGGGTGGCGGCTTATGCTTCTGAAATCAACCGGCTGAAGGCGCTGGTTGCAAAACTGCAGCGCATGCAGTTCGGTAAAAGCTCAGAAAAACTTCGCGCAAAAACCGAACGACAGATACAGGAAGCACAGGAGCGAATCAGCGCACTTCAGGAAGAAATGGCGGAAACGCTGGGTGAGCAGTATGATCCGGTACTGCCATCCGCCCTGCGCCAGTCTTCAGCCCGTAAACCGTTACCGGCCTCACTTCCCCGTGAAACCCGGGTTATCCGGCCGGAAGAGGAATGCTGTCCTGCCTGTGGTGGCGAACTCAGTTCTCTGGGATGTGATGTGTCAGAACAACTGGAGCTTATCAGCAGCGCCTTTAAGGTTATCGAAACACAACGTCCGAAACTGGCCTGTTGCCGGTGCGACCATATCGTGCAGGCTCCGGTGCCTTCAAAACCCATTGCACGCAGTTATGCCGGAGCGGGGCTTCTGGCCCATGTTGTCGCTGGAAAATATGCAGACCATCTGCCGTTATACCGCCAGTCAGAAATATACCGTCGTCAGGGAGTGGAGCTGAGCCGTGCCACACTGGGGCGCTGGACAGGTGCTGTTGCTGAACGGCTGGAGCCGTTGTATGACGTCCTGCGCCAGTATGTGCTGATGCCCGGTAAAGTCCATGCCGATGATATCCCCGTTCCGGTCCAGGAGGCGGGCAGTGGTAAAACAAGGACTGCCCGGCTGTGGGCCTACGTCCGTGATGACCGTAATGCCGGTTCACAGATGCCCCCGGCGGTCTGGTTCGCGTACTCACCGGACCGGAAAGGTATCCATCCACAAAATCATCTGGCCGGTTACAGCGGTGTGCTTCAGGCCGATACTTACGGTGGTTACCGGGTGTTATACGAATCCGGCAGAATAACGGAAGCCTTGCAGCGTATCGGTGAACTGTATGTCATGAGGCAGAAGTCCGGGGATGTTCAGCAGAACAGCGTCTGGCGACAAGAAAAGCCAGAGCTGCGCCACTGATGCAGTCACTGTATGACTGGATACAGACTCAGATGAAAACACTGTCGCGTCACTTGGATACGGCAAAAGCGTTCGCATACCTGCTGAAACAGTGGGAGGCCCTGAACGTGTACTGCAGTAATGGCTGGGTGGAAATCGACAACAACATTGCAGAGAACGCCTTACGGGGAGTGGCCGTAGGCCGGAAAAACTGGCTCTTCGCGGGTTCCGACAGCGGTGGCGAACATGCGGCGGTGTTGTACTCGCTGATCGGCACATGCCGTCTGAACAATGTAGAGCCAGAAAAATGGCTGCGTTACGTTATTGAGCATATCCAGGACTGGCCGGCAAACCGGGTACGCGATCTGTTGCCCTGGAAAGTTGATCTGACCTCTCAGTAAATATCAATACGGTTCTGGCTAGCCGCTTACGTGCTGACTGAAAGCAAACCCGAAGGAAATTATATAGCTGTCGGGCACGACAACGTCCAGAAGCGTAATGCGCAGCCTAACAGGGTGGGGGGCCGTCACGACATATCGCTCTCAGGCCCCACCAGAAACTCGGAGGCAAACTTGCGTCGGTATCTGAACGTATTCAATTTCGACCAATTAACACCAGTCTTGAGCACCTTGGCCGGAACTCCACCAAGCACCGCATTTGAGGGAAACACCTGACGTGTGACAATCGACCCGAAGGAAACTATGCAGTTGTCGGGCACGACGGCGTCCTTGAGACACGTCACGCGCTGACCAAACCAAACGTGGTTTCCCACCCTGATGCCAGACTTAGGCTCATTCAAGGGCTTCTTCGTTTCCAGACTATAAATGGTATGCCCATCACTCGGGCGGAACAGGAGCTGTGAAGAGCCCAGAAAATCGTCTCCAATCCGAATATTCACGCCTGGTTCAGGTTTACACACCAAGTCCGCGCTGCGAACGTCGAAGTTCCGGCCAATGTGCACTTCGTTTTGGTTCAAGGTCAGAATCTTGAGCGACACCCAAACGGTTACATTGCCGAGGATCACAACTCGGCAATTCTTGCCCACGACGATCGAAGTCTTTTGGAACGCATGGGGACGATGGATCTCGAGCTCCGATGTTTCATCGGCGAACTCCACGGTAAGACCGGGGATGTCTTCAGGATTAGCGTTCGGGATAAGATTTCCAGCTTCGTCGTAATACTTAAATGAGAAGTTTCTACTAACACTAACGGTACGCTGGTCTGGTCTGGTCTGGTCTGGTCTGGTCTGGTCTGGCAGCATAAAACTATCCTCTCTCAGGAAAATAAATACGTTCATGAAAGTGACCGGCATTATCTTTTAATTGGAAAAAAATGAAAAGCCAAAATTGGTGATGCCTCCAATGAGTTGGATTAGATGTATAATACGAGCTTTGTGTAAGTTCACAGAGATATTGCAATTACCTCCGGATAAGTAAGGGGAGATTGCACTATGCAAATGCAGCATCTGATGGTTGGCTATCCTAAGTACTACCAAACGGCCGATTATGCGTTGAGGCTTTCAGTGATGGCTGATATAGCAACAATGAGAATGAAGGCTCTGCACTTCTGGGATAAACACGGTATTTCTGCGGCTTCTGAAGCCTTTGGCGTGTCCTGCCGCACGCTTTACTGGTAGCGTCAGTTACTGAACAAGGAAGGACCTGAGGGGCTAATCCCGCACAGTAAGGCACCTCTGGTGCGACGAAAAAAGCACTGGCATCCCGATGTGCTGAAAGAGATTCGACGCCTCAGGACAGAGCTGCCAAACCTCGGTAAAGAGCAGATTTTTGTTCGCCTGAAGCCCTGGTGCGAACAGCGCTATCTGGCCTGTCCTAGTGTTTCCACCATTGGCAGAATGATCGCTGCCGCACATGATAAAATGTGGATGATACCTGTGCGTCTGGGATCACGGGGGAAGGCACTGCTTGTCAAAAAGCGGTCTGCCAACCCCCGCAGGCCAAAGCACTACCGCCCGGTAAAGACAGGTGAGCTCATTGGGATGGACGCCATTGAGCTCAGAATGGGCGAACTGCGTCGCTATGTCATCACCATGATCGACGAATGCAGCAATTACGCGCTGGCGCTGGCTGTGCCGTCGCTCAACAGTGATATCGTCAATCATTTCTTCAGCCGCGCAGCCCGGCTGTTCCCGGTCGGTATCAGCCAGATAATCACAGATAACGGAAAAGAGTTCCTGGGAAACTTCGACAAAACGCTGCAGGAAGCCGCTATCAAACACCTCTGGACCTATCCCTACACGCCAAAAATGAACGCTATCTGTGAACGTTTTAACCGGACGTTAAGAGAGCAGTTTATTGAATTTAATGAGATTTTACTCTTTGAAGATCTGGCGCTATTTAATCAGAAGCTGGCGGAATATCTGGTGCTGTATAACAGCAAAAGGCCCCATAAGGCGCTCGCGCTAATGACACCCGTGGAATATATTTTAAGAGAGAACAAAAATTGCAATATGTGGTGGACCCATACACTATTCTAACGACTTTCGTATCTGCAACAATCCTTTTATCGCACGGCTAATTCCTTTGATTAGCTCTTATCGCCTGAAAATAAATTTTTAACCTTTCCGTTTGATTTAAATTCCAGAAATGGAGACTTTGTCATGTCTTACAATCGACAGCCTGTCGCAGAAGATCCTATGCAGATATGGGGCGCTGTTGGTACCCTTCTTACCCTACTGCTATTCGTCATATGGTTATTCTTGCCGGAAGTGGTTTATGCCAGCTGCCTAATACTTCATACCTTATGGGGATTGGTCGACTGGGGACCATTTCATAACTATGCAGCACCACGATACAACCTGCTTGCCATGACCGGTAACAACGCCGCCAACATAAGCTATAGCCAGTAGGTTAACGTCATGGAGCAGACCATAGGTATTCTGTGGATGTACCTCTTACCTGTGACACTCTGGTGTTTGTAGGAATGGTATCAACATCCGGGACAAAGCCATTTCACCCGCAGACCAGTAGATATTACCCGACTGCCACACATCTTTGAAACCGTCCTGATTGATAAACAGGAGCATAACGCTGACCAGATACTTACAGCTATTGATTCCTGCCTGCGCCTTGAATACCTGATGGAACGCCGCTTCAGCAGAACGCCTTTGTTCCGTGCAATAATCGCCAGCGTAGTGCTGTTCGTAATGGCAACGATTGCCTTCTCTCTGTTCCGCTATCTTGATCGTGTATTCTGGGATGATACAACGCCTGAAGCAGTACAGACGGCAGGTGAGCCACGACTGCTTCCCCCGCACCTGAATCACACCGTGTCATTAAATGAAGGCATTCAACTCCCGGTTCCCCCGAAAAAAAACGTCCAAGTACCGGAGAAAACAATCACAAGCAAAAATCCGGAAGCCGCAACTGCCCGACATAATCTGGCTACTGTTCTGAAGCGGAACGCCGATCGGGGAATGTTTACCATCAACCTGTCATCCGGTCATGAACGAACCCTGTACGCATTTCTCGATCCTGCCTGTCCTAACTGCAGACTTCTGGAGCCAGCCTTAAAACGCCTGGCCAGCGACTTCAATGTTGTTATCTACCCGGTTTCAGTTATTGGTGGAGAGGAATCCACCGACCGTGTGGCACCACTGCTGTGTGAAAAAGATGCTCAGAAACGTGCTGCCGGCTGGCACCGACTGTATTCCGCAGATAACAGAATGATGACGCCATCAGAAGAAACAACGCCTGCAGATGAAACATGCCTGAAAGCAGCCAGAGCTGCGATTGATGTTAACAATGTCGCCTTCCGTAAGTTCGGATTTGCCGGTACACCATGGGTGCTGTCCGACACGGGCTGGCATCTGCCTACTGGAATTCTGCAGGAAACTGGCACGCTTAATTTATTCCTGAAAACCACCGACAGCGAGTCTGGCCATGAGTGAACATCGCGTTAACCCCGAGCTTTTACACCGTACAGCCTAGGGAAATCCTGTCTGGAATGCACTCCAGAGTCTCAATATCTATGGCTTTTGCCTGGTGGCAAGTCTTGTGGCCAGTTTTATCTGGCCACTTGCATTACCGGCATGTCTGTTGTTCACACTGATAACGATGCTGGTATTTAGTCTGCAGCGATGGCGCTGCCCTCTTCGTATGCCCATGACGCTGGAATGTGCTGACCCGTCACAGGACAGAATGATTAAAAGAAGCCTTTTCAGCTTCTGGCCAACTCTGTTTCAGTATGAGGTAATCCTGGAGTCACCGGCCAGCGGCATATTTTATGTTGGTTATCAACGCGTCAGGGATATAGGTCGGGAGTTGTGGCTGAGTATGGACGATCTGACCCGCCATATAATGTTTTTCGCCACCACCGGTGGTGGTAAAACGGAAACCATCTTTGCCTGGGCGATTAACCCGCTTTGCTGGGCAAGAGGATTCACCCTTGTCGATGGCAAGGCACAGAATGATACGGCAAGAACGATCTGGTATCTGGCCAGACGCTTTGGCCGTGAAGACGATGTGGAAGTCATCAACTTCATGAACGGAGGAAAATCCCGCAGTGAAATCATTCTGAGTGGTGAAAAAACGCGTCCTCAGTCAAATACCTGGAATCCCTTCTGTTACAGCACTGAGGCATTCACAGCGGAGACAATGCAGTCAATGCTGCCCCAGAACGTCCAGGGGGGCGAGTGGCAGTCCCGGGCCATAGCCATGAACAAGGCACTGGTATTTGGTACTAAATTCTGGTGTGTGCGCGAAGGCAAAACAATGTCACTGCAGATGCTCCGAGAACATATGACTCTCGAAGGGATGGCCAAACTTTACTGTCGTGGCCTCGATGATCAGTGGCCGGAAGAAGCTATCGCACCATTACATAACTACCTTCAGGACGTTCCCGGTTTCGACCTGTCGCTGGTCAGGACACCATCAGCCTGGACGGAAGAACCCAGAAAACAGCATGCTTATCTCTCCGGGCAGTTTTCTGAAACTTTCAGCACATTCACGGAAGCATTCGGGGATATTTTTGCTGAAGATTCCGGTGATATCGATATCCGTGACAGCATTCACAGCGACAGGATTCTGATGGTAATGCTCCCCGCTCTGGATACATCAGCGCATACAACGTCTGCTCTGGGACGAATGTTTATCACCCAGAAAAGTATGATTCTCGCCCGTGATTTGGGCTACCGCCTCGAAGGAACTGATTCCGATGCACTGGAAGTCAAAAAATATAAGGGGCGTTTCCCTTATCTGTGTTTCCTTGATGAAGTGGGGGCATACTATACGGACCGTATTGCTGTGGAAGCCACTCAGGTGCGTTCACTGGATTTTGCTCTGATTTTGATGGCACAGGACCAGGAACGTATAGAAGGACAGACAACAGCCACGAATACGGCAACACTGATGCAGAACACGGGGACAAAATTTGCCGGCAGGATTGTCAGCGAGGGTAGTACGGCCAGAACGCTGAAAAGCGCCGCCGGTGAAGAAGCCAGAGCGAGAATGAACAACCTGCAGCGTCAGGACGGCATATTTGGTGAATCATGGATTGACAGCCCACAAATCAGCATCCTGATGGAAAGCAAGATAAATGTTCAGGAGTTGATTGAACTTCATCCTGGCGAGTTCTTTTCTATTTTCCGGGGAGAAACCGTACCATCAGCCTAATTCTTCATCCCTGACGATGAGAAAAGCTGCAGCAGCGATCCCGTTGTTATAAACAGGTATATCAGCGTGGATGCACCACGCCTGGACCGTCTCCGCCGTCTTGTTCCCCGTACTGCTCAACGTCGAATCCCGTCACAGGAAAATGTCAGTGCCATCATTGGCGTCCTGACTGCAAAACCCTCCAGAAAAAGACGAAAAATTCGCACAGAGCCGCACACGATCGTGGATACATTCCAGCAACGCATTGCAGGACGTCAGGCGGCTATAGCAATGCTGGAAGAGTACGACACGGATATCAACGCACGTGAAAGTGCCTTATGGGAAACAGCGGTGAATACGCTTAAAACGACCACACGGGAAGAGCGACGAATTCGCTATATCACGCTGAACAGACCAGAACTACCTGAAACAAAAGAGGAAAATCAGATATCAGTGAGAGCAGAAAGAGCAGGTATAAACCTGTTAACGCTTCCACAGGACAATAACCACCCGACAGGGCGTCCTGTAAACGGGTTTCATCATAAAAAAACCAACCGTCCGGACTGGGACGGAATGTACTGAACACAGGCCGTGCCGGATTCTGGCACGGCCTTTTTTATTCTGAAAACAACATAGTTAAAAAATAATATAATCATCATTAGACTATTACATCCCACACCAGAATTCATGTTATCTGTATTATAATTTCATAATGCAAAAATCTTAGTTCTCCTGCCCCCTGTTATTTAGAGTCCTGAGATGTTTATAAATAGTGTTAGCACTAATACCAAGAACCGACGAGGCAATTTTCGTTGTAACAGGGAACTTAAACAACCCAATAGAATTAAGCTCTTTTATTATTTCAAAATTCTTGTTTTTACTTGGTATATTCTTGTTGGAGTAAACCATATTTTTAACAGGTTCAAGGTGACTAAGCACAAGATTATTGATATCCTGAGTGAAATTTTCGTTTTTACAGTTTGACGATTTTGCAAAGTTTTCAATAAATGCATTAAGAGGCATATCCAGAGCGAAATTCATACATATCATTCCTACTGGTTCTTTGCTTTTATTCAGAATAAGTGATGACGACGATTTAAAAGGGCGAACGCCTTTATGGTTGAAATAGACGTCCCACATATTGTTTGTTGAGTTAAATTCTGCCAGTTTTTCCAGTGCTATATTTGTTACAGGTGCCCCCTTCTCTCTCCCCGTTACATGCCCGTTGACGATATGAATAACGGAATGATGCAGGTCCTCAAAACTGTGCAGGACGATCTCGCAATACTCTCCCAGGAACTGACCAAGACTGTCGATGAATGGAATATATGAAAGCAAAAGCTGCCTGTCATCATCTGTAAACTCATGATTAATAATAGGTTTCATATAATCACCTCATGAATAAAGTAAATCTGAATACTATACCAGATGCAGAGCAGAGTCCGCTAAAGAGCACTAAAATAACACTAAGTAGTAATTTTATTCACTTAGTAAGCAAATGTTCCACTAAGATCACATTTTACAAATGTGCAAAAAACTACAATCAGTCTCAAATGCTATGGAGGTTCGCCATGAAACTAGGCCTTGAAACTGAGTCATATCATCTGTTCTTTCAGCAGGGGGTGATGGATATTTTCGACTTCATTGCTAAAACCAGTGAACTGGGGCTGGATGGGGTTGAAATAAATATCATTCCGGATGTTGGTCTGCATCCGGAATTTGGTGTCCTGAACAGTATATCTCCCGAATATCTGTCAAAAGTCAGAAAAGCCATTGATTCTCATGGTCTTTATTGTGAGATAGATACCCGATTTACTACCTGTGAAGCTATCACCAGAGCAGTGGAAATTGCATCTGCACTTGGCGCAGACGTTATCCGGACTTATATGTTCAGGAGAGGGGAATATAACCCTCTGAAATATCCTGAAATAGTAGCACAGTTAAAATCACTGACATCCTTACTCAGTAGGAAGAAAATTAAACTGGCAATAGAAAATCATGAAGATGAAACTGCCGATGAGATAATCGAAGTTATCAAGTCTGTTAATTCTGAGTGGGTGGGAGCACACTGCGATATAGGTAATGGAATGATGGCATGGGAAGAACCAGTAGAAACAGTTCGTAAACTGGCTCCTTATGCTTACAGCACGCATTTCAAGGATCATATTGTCACACGCAACGGTGAAGACCTGGTTGTCTGTGGGGTTCCAGTCGGAGAAGGAAGCATTGATATTGATACCTGTTTCAAAACCCTGGTTAATGAGTCCTCTTTAACCAGAATAAACATCGAAACATGTTTTCCATATGCCTCACCTTTTGCCCGTCCCAAAGGTACTGGCGGCGTATATTCTCTGGAAGGGACATTCTCCGTAAAAGAAGCACCATTTGAACACCTGAAAATAAAGCCACTTGATTATTACTACCCTGCAAAAATATCTGACTCTGTATTACAGGAACTAATGGCAGCCCAGAATCGCTGTGTTGAGGTTTCTGTTCAGACTCTGAAGAATTTAAGAAAAAAACATTGTTAACAAATTAAAAAGGATACTTTTATGATCATTGATACTAAACATGCCCCCAAAGCTATCGGTCCCTATGTACAGGCAGTATCCGCTGGTAATTTATTGTTCATTTCCGGATGTTGCCCTTTCAAACCAGAAGACGGAACCGTAAATGGCGACACTATAGAAAAGCAGACCAGGCAAGCGATGGATAATCTGAAGGCAATTATTGAATCTGCAGAAATCGGAATGGATAACATCGTAAAAACGACCTGTTTTATCAGTAACATGGATAATTTTTCACAATTTAATCTTCTGTACAGTGAATATTTCTCATCAGATAAATACCCGGCCAGGTCCTGTGTTGAAGTAGCCCGATTACCGAAGGACGTGCTGATAGAAATTGAAGCCATTGCGGTTATCAAATAATGGGGGGATAACCAGATGAATAAATGGATGAAGCTATGCTTCCTTATTCTTGGTGGTGGGACAATTTTCAAGTTGTCCAGTATGAAGGACGTATTTTATGTTCCTATGCAGGCTGACTGGGGGTTGACTAATACACAGATTGGATTTGGATTTACAGTATATGCTGCTGTTCAGACTATCGGACTATTCAGTTCATTATATATAGCAGATCGTTTTTCCAAAAAAATACTTCTTCCCGCAGGTTTAATCGGCGTGGGTCTGTGTGGGGCTTATCTCACAACATTACCCCCCTTCTCTGGTTACCTTATAGCTTTTGGTGCTATGGCTTTCTTTGGCGAAGTAGTCTATTGGCCCGTACTACTTAAAGCTGTTCGCCTGCTGGGGAACAGGGATGAACAGGGACGTATGTTCGGCTTTCTGGAAGCTGGACGAGGAGTTGTGGATGTATTAATTGCGTCCGGCGCTTTATTCGTCTTTGTGCAGTTTGGTGAAGGAAAAGCCGGCATGCAGGCTGGTCTTGTCTATTACACATTAATCACTATTACTGTTGGAATTATCACCTACTTTATTGTGGATGCAGACGACAGGACCATTCCACAGGATGACGAAGATGTTAATAAACAGATATTCAAGGGGATAAAGAATGTCGTTAAATCACCGAATCTGTGGCTGGCCTCATTTTGTATATTCTTTGTGTACTCCGCATATTGTGGGCTCACATATTTCATACCATTCCTGAAAGATATCTATGCCCTTCCCGTTGCACTCGTGGGTGCTTACGGGATTATTAACCAGTACGGACTGAAAATGGTGGGCGGGCCAGTTGGCGGTTATCTCGCAGATAAAATTTCCCATTCTCCGGTCATCTATCTGAAATGGACTTTCCTTATTTCAGCAGTTGCTATGCTACTGTTCATTCAGCTACCACACGACTCAATGAATGTTTATCTTGGAATGACTGCAACTCTTGGGTTTGGTGCAATCATTTTTTCACAACGGGCAATTTTCTTTGCACCAATGGATGAAATCGGTACCCCCAGGGAATTTGCCGGTTCAGCAATGGCTTTTGGGTGCATTATTGGTTACATGCCTTCCATGTTTGCTTACACGCTTTATGGCTCGCTGTTAGATAATTTTTCTGGCATACAGGGCTATAACTATGTTTTTTCTGTAATGGTGGCATTTAGTCTGCTGGGATTCATTTGTGCGACTCTGCTTACCCGAAGGATGAAGTTGAGAAATGAGTAATAGCGTCAGTACATTGTCGATATTCTCCGTTTAACGAGGGGGTATTTATTCCAGTGTTTTTTCCATTGTGTTGCTGAACCAGAAGAGAAGCAAACTCCCGGAACAGAATAATACGCATATAGCAGTGGCCGTGCCGGATTCTGGCGCGGCTTTTTTTTAACCTGGAGAAGGCGGTTCCCAGCGTTTATCCTGCTCCGGCGGAGGCAATGATGCGTCATCGTTGCTGTTCGCCGCGATATAATCGCGGTAGTAGCGTTCACTTCCTTCACGGTGATGATCCACGTCCGGTCGCGTAATCCTGTAGTCTTCGTGACCGGTACGGCCTGTCACATTATGCCAGGCAACCATTTCAGCAAAGACCTGGTTAAATTGTTTGTCGTTTCCTTCTGGTTCAAAACCCATGCGTGGATCACGCCCGAATAATACCGGTGCAATCAAATCCAGTTTATCTGCCAGCGCATTGCGGTCATGGTGATTACGGAAAACAACCCTGTCACCATAATCCGTACAGACAAACTCTCCCGTCCGACGGTCACGGAAACGAACACTCCCGTTCTTCTGCAAACGGGCCTCGAGATCACCGGTATTACCGTATACCGGCGTTCCGCCCGGTTCACAAAGCACGACACAGCGGTCTGTCGTCGTTGTGCGTGACTTGTCTTTACGGCGATCGCGATAATCCCAGCCTCTCAACTGCGATACAGCAGCCCAGTCTCCCTGAGCAGCCTGAATTTCGACCCACTGGCGGTAAGAGGGTGGATACCACTTCCCGTCAGCAATAAGTTTCTGTCGCTCATCCCTGATGTCTTCTTTCAGCCTGATCAATGCCTGCATTCGCTGAACTTCTGCAATGTGATAATGCAGCTTACGTAATGCCGGATCATCGTACTGCGCACGAATGTGTGACTTCCGCAGACGGCATGCCTGATGAATTTCCCGACAACGTTCCCCATAACGCAGATCTGGTTTACGCCATTGTTCACGCCATGCCAGATAGCGGGCACGCAGGTCAGCACGGGCCTCAGCCCTGGCTTCACGTCGCTGCCGGCGCAGCATTGGGTCACGTTTACTGCTGACCCCGTACCTGTCACTGACAGCCAGCTCCGGGTTATAGCGACTTTCAGGTTGCACCCTGTCAAACAAATCTGCTGGGGCACTCACAAAAGGTCCGGCCTGTGGCTCCGCACGCCCCAGTGTCAGATCAGGATGAATGCTGCTGGCTTTCACCGGCGTTTGCTCATGATTAAAGGCATCAACGACAACAAGCCCGTGATGTTGTTTCTGTAGCATCAGTCCCTGTTGTGCAAACAGCTCATGACAACGCTGCCAGGTAAACTCACCCTGTATGATCATTTCTTCAATCTGAGGGCTACAATGGCTGATGCTGTATCCCCACAGACTTTCTTTGTCAGAAAACAGTTCGCGTTTGATAGCCCCCTGCGGCCCCGTGCCTGTACGCATACGGTGCCATTCTTTATCGGTCGCAGGACAGCTCTCCATACGACGACCACGGAAGCGTTCTGTTGGCGTAACCTGGCGGAAAATATCTGTTGGTACAGGCTGCCAGCCACCATCGAGTTGATTCACATTGTCGAGCGTCAGCAGTGACCATACGCTGTCAGCACGAACGGGAGTCTGGTTATGATCATAACCGTCACAGATAACCAGGTGAGCATGCTGAACACGCATCCATAATCCCGCTTCAGCCAGTGTGCGGTGAATAGCCTGGCAGTTTTCCAGCCGTCCTTCCCGTGCCATTTCCGGCAGACATTCTCCAAGATGACGACAGGCATACTGCTGCAGACTTTCTGTTTCAGCGATTTTTTCCGGGCGAACATCAGCTGCAATGAAGTCCGGATTATAGCGTCCTGGTGCTTCCACCTGGCTGAAAATGTCTTTTGGTACTGGCGTGTAGTCACCCATTTTTTTCATGAGTTTTTCTGCACACCAGGAGGGACCAAACGAGTCAAGCTGTACACCTTCCCTGTTGCGATCCCAGCCATCCATCACCAGAAATTTTCCGTCCATCTGAGACAGGTACAGACCATCTTCCGCAAGACGACGATGCAGGGATAACCAGTCATGTACAGGTTCACTGCGTAAACCAGCGACCGCTGTCTGCGCGACATACTCGCGAAAAGTTTGTTTTTTTCCGCGTGTCCATGCGTTCTGGCGATCACGTTCAACGGCAGTTTTGCGAACGATACGATTACCCGGTGCATGCACCCAGCAACCGTTATCCGGAGCAAAACCATGCTTCAGTTCAAGCTCACGGCAGGCACGACTGAGTTTTTCCTGACTCCAGGATAAACGGTTCAGATAACCCGTTTCAGGATGTACCCGGTTAACAGCCACATGGACGTGCAGATTATCTGTATCGGTATGCACGGCAGAGACATACTGATGGTTGGCAAGGCCGAGTGATTTCAGCGTATGACGTACACTGTCATAAATCTGTTCCGGACGCGGGCTTTCATGTGACTGCCAGGAAAGGATGTAGTGAAAAACAGGGTCAGTGTCATCTTTTGCATAGTGAGCCTGCCGGGCAATGTACTCCATATCTGCAGCGGCAGTTTCAAGAGATGTACAGTTGTGAAAGCAGGTGACACCATAAAAGTTGACCCATTCGCAGCCGTCCTTCATGACATCAACCAGCGCCACGAATGACTCATTTCGAAGACGTGTCGCATAATCAACAAGGCGACTGAAACGGCTTCGGTGTGGTTGTTCAGCCTGCGAAGAAGAAGATAAATCCAGTTCCTCATCGGTCATGTCATCCCGGACAGAGACGTAGGACACCAGGTCTTCGAACGAAGACTTGCCGTCCCTTCTCTTTTTCGGAATGACTGCATTCACCGGAGAATCCTCAACCTTCCATTAACTGTTTACGCAATGTATTTGTAAGTTCGGTTATGGCAACAAGCACTTCTGCGTACTCCTTGTCACCGGTTCTTTTTCCCTGAACAAACAGATGCTTCTGCATCCTTCCCAGTCTCATTAACTCCTTCAGAAAAGCATCATCTGTCCGGGAGTTAATTCGCTTATTCAGTGCTGCATTTCGGATGTAAGCAGATACAGTAAGTCCGGAATCTTCAGCATTCTTACAGATAGTTTCATCCTCATCCGGTGAGAACCGGACCGCTCTCAGGATCGTCTTTTGCCGTCTTTCACTACCACTTCTTTGACGTTTATCACTCACGGTCAGCTCCTTACTGGGGTGTCGGGGCGAAGCCCTGACCAGGAGGCAATTGTATAATCGCGCATGCGCGGTTATACAATTGCACATCCTGTCCTGTTTTCAGGGTATTATAGCCTGTTATTTTTGTGCATCATAGTCTTATGCCGACGGCAGAGGCAGGGTGCAGTCCTGCCAGGAGTCAGTTTTTGATGATAAAATCAGACTTCAACATGAAACGGAGAGAAAGCACTTCGTGACATTATTCGGGAAGCAGAATCGAAAAAAATCATCCCGCCGTTCTTCCTCTAAAACAGCACCTAAAAAGACAGATTCAGATAAGAAAGATGGCATCGATATGAACAACAATTGATGTGACAATGTCACATCGTGTTCTGAGATTATGATGATTACAGAAAAAAAAGCCCCGGCATAAATACCAGGGCTTTTCTGTTTAATCAGACTCGTGGCGGCAATGTACCAGGATAATGTCGGGCAATAATATCATTCAGTTTTTCAACAAGGTCCGGACGCTTAAAGACAATGTGTACGGTCCCTTTCTGGTAGCCACGCACCGTAAAATATTCCCCTTCTAACAGCTTACCAACATTGTCGCCGTTCCCGAGAAATTCACCATACTGTGCCCCAATGCTGTTCCGGAAGTCAGGAACGTTGCGCCCTTCCAGCAGATAAAATGGACGTACCAGGTCATCCAGTGCCTCCCGTCCGCTGCAGTCCAGTGTCACATGACCGTTACTCCAGCGGTACAGCAGGTTTTCAATAATGATTTTCTTATCCAGACGGCAGGGATTATTGGTTCTGTAATCCCATGACAATTTCCGCCAGACATCAGTCAGTCCCTGTTCAAATGTCTGCATTTTGCTGGCATTCAGATGGCGGAATGTTGCCAGCACATTGTCCAGGGTGATTTCAGGACAGGTGTCGCTCATCAGCTGGCTGTTCCACTCATCACGCTGGCATGAACTCATGAATGTGTACATGCCCGTATCCGTCATCAGGCGATCCCAGATTTTCCGGTCGGCAAGACGGGTGATATTCTTTTTTGCTTCTTCCGGTTTATCCATGCATCGAACGGAGTCAGTCACGCACTCTTCAAACCCGTAGAGAAAAATGTCACCTGACGCATAGAGCAGAATCCTGCGCGCTGTCGCCAGGCATTCCATCGCCTGCATGAACAGTGCAATACCTTCGTTACGCTGCGCGATGATGCGGTCGATAGCCACAGACGGAATAACATCTGTCGTGCCGGCAGTATTCAGGTCAGCAGTGGGTAAAGTCTGATTCATCACATTGCCTCCTCATCGTCACGACTGCCGGGTCAGCCAGGTCATTTCCTGGAGGAGCGAAGCTCCTTCTGCCGTCCGGGTCTTCGGGGATTTCCCCGCAGTGGACCTTTCCGACGGGGGACGCTCACCACGTCACGAGGCAGTTGTCCGGGGGCAGACGCAAAAGTTTTTGACGCCTGCGGCAAAAAGTTTTGCGTCTGGTATATCTCTCCCCTGGACGACTGAAACGGGATGTGGTCGTGTATGTCCCCCCCCCCGGAAAGTCCGTCTGCGGAGAACAAGCCGCAGTGCGGCGGCAGACAGGCAGAGACAGCTGCGCCATCAGGCGCAGTGGCCTTACACACCGTAAGATGTGCAGGGAGCGCCGCATCCGGCGCGACCGGAGAAAACCGACGGCACAGCAATGGCATGTGGAGGTCACTGGTACACCACTCCCGTCCAGGTGAAAACAGAGAAAACAACACGACATCTACAATCAAAAAAATGAAATTTCTTCACTTTTTCACATTTATTTTTCGCGCTGATTTGGTGATTATGATGATAAAATAAAGTGAAGTTTTTTCACTTTTTCAAAGGTATTTTATGACCGGCTGGGAACTGCGAATCAGGCGAAAAAGCATGCTCTGGTCACGCGAAAAAGCGGCCAGAGAATTTGGCGTGACGCAGAGAACATGGCACGCCAGGGAAAATGCGGAACAGGTGGACGTCACCGTCTGGAGGACCACCCAGGCACTTTCAGTCCGTGACCTGCTGCCTCACATGCAGGGGATGCGCAAGGCAGATATCATCAGGCGACTGGAAAATGAACCGGGAGAAACGGCAGGGAATGTGTGAGCGTGATTCACAGCCTGGCAGAATGCCAGGCTACTGCTCATCAGGAAACAGTTTTTCCAGTTCTTCACCGGAAAGTCCGGTTGCCTCCTGAATCCGTTCCGGCGGCCAGCCCATATCCCGAAGCCAGCAGGCTATTTTCCGCGCCACTTCAAGAGCTCCTTTTTCAAAACCTTTCTGTATAAGACGTTCTGCAAGCGTCATGCTGTTTGCTCTGCTCCTGCTGGCAAAAAAGCCCGGGATTTTGCCGGGCTTTGTGGTTCTCATCAGTGAGTGATTTTCTTCAGTTCGTCATCGGAAAGTCCGGTAGCCTGCTTAATCTGCTCCGGCGTCATCCCCATTTTCTGAAGCTGGCACGCAATAGCCAGGGCTTTTTCAAGCGCTCCTTCCTGGCGACCTTTTTGCTCAAGACGTTCAGCGATAGTCATCAGTTTATCCTCATGCTGCGGCAGACGCTCAGCCAGCGCCCGCATAAATTCCGGTGATACAGTGTCCCCTGCGTTAACGATATAATGAATCAGAACACGCACCTGCTCATCTGAAATTTCCACCATGACCTGCGGGAGTTTGTCCAGCAGCTCCATCATGTCACGATGGCGGATATGCTTCATCAGCAACGTCAGTGCGGCCATCCGGCGATGATTCATGATTTCATCGTCATCAACGACAGTGATATCAACCAGCGGAAACGGCTTTGTGTATATTTTAGCCGCAAGCGCCGGATTCTCAAAACAGTCCAGCCAGTTCATGCTGTACGGGTACGGGCTGCGCTCACCATGATAGAACAGCACCGGAATCACCAGTGGCAATGTTTTGTGCTGCTCCAGATGTCTCTGCATCGCCGCCACACTGTAACGTAACATGCGGAAAGGCATGTACAGATTTTCGGTGCTCTGGTGCTCGATGAGCGTATAAACATAGCCGTCTTCACCCCCGGTGGTTTTCACACTCCAGAGGATATCGCTGGCGTACTGATGCAGGTCCGGCTCAACAAAGGTGGCGGGTTCCAGCTTCAGCGTGGACAGGTCGCACAACTGCCGGTACTCCGCCGGAAGATGCAGTTCCAGAAAATCTCTGGCGACGTCGGGATTCGCCAGGAACGACCGGAACGCGGCATCATGCGGCGTGGGCGTTGTGGTGTTTTTCTTCTTACTCACGGTTCCTCCTGGTGAGATGTCTGAACGTATCCTGCCGCCTGCACAGGCAGACGGCAAAGGTTAATCAGTGGCAGACCCGTTCAATTTCAAGCGCGCGGAGCAGGTGGCCCCATTCGCTGACTTTCATGGCGGGGATACGTACCATAAGCGCTAACTTAAGGGTTGTGGTATTACGCCTGATGCCTCCATCAGGAGGCGGTTTGCGCGAAACAACGTCTGACGCACCAGACGTTCCGGCAGGGTGTCAGCATTAAAGCTGTACCGCCGCTCCATCTCATTCATGGTTGTACGCAGGTCGCACATAGCATTGGCCACCTCCGCCACTTCGGCGCGAAGTTTTTCGTGTCCGGCATAGTTCATTTACGCAGCCTCCGGCATAAACCAGTCATCATTCGCGGCCCCCTGCTGCATGGCCCGTTGTACGGCAGCCAGTCGTTGCTGTCCGGCACGGTGATACTGCTCAAGCAGCTCGATACCGATATACCGGCGTCCGGACTGGAGGGCGGCAACGCAGGTTGAGCCGCTGCCTGCAAACGGGGCCAGCACAATTGCGTTCGGGTGTGTGAAGCTCTCAATCAGCGGTTGCAGGCTGGTAACGGGCTTTTCCGTCGGGTGATGGCGATTGCCCGAATATTTCCAGCCCAGCACGTCCGGCAGAGGGTTTTGTGGCAGACGTGGACGGCCTTTTGCCAGGATGTAGGCGCATTCGTGGCGATAGCCCACATATGCGGCCTTCGATGTGTAGTTTTTGGTGAAGACCAGGTGACCAACAACGCTGAATCCCGCATTTTTCCAGGCGGCCATAAAGCGATCGACGCGGTTCCAGCCATAGAAGCTCACCATTAACGCGTCTTTTTTCAGCACGCGGTACATTTTATTACAGGCCGGTTGCAGCCATTCATCGGTTTTATCGCCAGCAATGGTACGCCCCTGACAGTCACGAAAACCGACGAGGTACGGCGGGTCAGTCAGTATGAAATCAATGGCGTTATCAGGAATACGGGCCATAACATCGATGCAGTTACCGAGGACAAAACGGGACATAACAACACTCCTTCTCTTACAGAAGGCTCCGAGAGGGCCCCCCTGTGGTGCCCGTTCCCCGCTGCCTGTGGGCTGTTCACCGCGTCCGGTAACGGGTCAGGCCGACCGTGGAATACCGCAGCCGTCGTCTTTTTGACGGCAAGGCTATGCCGCGAAAGCGGCTTGAAGGGCGTTAATCAGAAAAGGGCGACAGGCTGGCGAACACTGTCACCGACGCCAGCCGGGAGCGGTAAAAGCGCCCGTCCCGTGCGCGCCGGACGCGGGACACTGACCACAGGCAGCGTTTATGCCGCGCCGCGTCAGCCGGCGCAGTAAAAAGAGGAGCACGGCGACATCCTTTGTCGGAAAAGAAACGGGCGGTTGCCCGCCCGTCTCCGTCATACTTCATCCGCCATAATGCGCCACATTGTCGACTATCCACGCAGGTCCGGTGACTTCCGGCAGCTCATCGTCATCTGTCGGGGAAGACCATTCCAGTTCCCCCCACAGCACATCGACGAGCTCTCCACGCTCATACAACTGCCAGCCACAGAAATCACAGCCCTGTTCGGCATACCAGTGCTTCAGCGTGCAGCTGAAACGGCGGCTTAATTCTGCAACAACGGCATTCTCCGGCTGACACCACGGCGTATCAAAATCCACCTGAATGAAGTTTTCTCCCTGACTGCTGATATTCAGTCCATACCCCACAGGCCACTTCACGCCATACTGTTCCGTATACCAGTGATATGCAGAAGGAACATCGTTCAGTACACCGCCATTGAAGCCGTTCACTTCAACATCCAGGCGGGTGGGCAGAACCATCCGCAGGTCAAACGGCATGGTTTTTTCCGGCAGTACGTTGTCACACAGACGGTTCCACCACGTCGATACTTCCTCGTTACTCCAGAAATCACACCAGTCACCTCTTTTTGGGGTGAAAAGAGCGGTAATGTTTTCCCTGTCATTATCCGGTAATCCTTCCCAGCGACGCTGGCCAGTACCGCTCTGTAACCAGAGTTCATGCAGCATCAGGCAGTTTTGTTCATCCAGTAGCACACCGTTCTGCAGGTGCGTCAGCCAGCGGGTGAACGCGATATTCTCCGGCGATACAACGCCACGTCCGGCAGCCGTCAGTCCGGGGCATGGTTCAAACCGCACATCTTCAGTGGTCTGCAGAAATCCGGCACTTCCGGCCAGAAACATCTGAATACCTTCATTTGTGGCGCGGCGATAAAGCGGCGTGACGGCACCGCTGGCCAGTCGTTTAATCGCAGCAATCTGTGCCGGTTCGGCAGAAAAATACATACGGTTGGCGCACCAGTTTTGCATGGGAATTCTCCTCTCACATGCGACCTGGGTAACTAGGTATTTTGTCCACAGAACTGTGCGCAAAATGCTATGGATAAGCAGGACACAGTAGCCATACAGCCGCACACCGAGACTACTCCGTTCTACGGGCTGAAACGATATGTCAATAGTTGTTCTTGACAGGCATTAATGGAATTGTAGTCTCACGCTGATAATCTGATCGACAATACAAGTGGGACCGTGGTCCCAGACTGATTATCAGTCCGACAATACGTGTGGGACCGTGGTCCCAGACTGGTTATCAGACCGACGATACGAGTGCGACCGTGCTCCCAGATATAATATTCAGACCAGTTAGTTATGTTTTCTAGCCTGTGCTAAAGAAAATAAAGTAAAAACAGACACATGTAGACTAAAACGTGCCGCATCAAAGTGCCGTTTTTTCAAGTTCCTTAAGAATGGCTTCAATTTTCTCTATACAGTCAGTTGGAACACGAGATCTATCTAGGTTTAGCACCATTTTATCGCCCTTGTACAACACTGTCGCTCCAGGAGCAAACTGATGTCGTGAGCTTAAGCTAGTTCTTGAGGCAGATGACGTTTTAAGCACAGACGTTAAAAGAGTGATGACTTCTTCAGCTTCAAATATCACTCCAGCTTTTTTCTGCTCGTGAAGGTTAGATGCCTGCTGCTTAAGTAATTCTTCTTTATCTATAAAAGCTCTTTGAAGGGCATCACCTGACCGGGCAGATAGTTCACCGGGATGAGAAAAAAGAGCAACAACTGATTTAGGCAGTTTAGCAGTGTTGATACAGCGGGTAATAATCTTACGTGAAATATTTTCTGCATCAGCCAGCGCAGAAATATTTCCAGCAAATTCATTCTGCAATCGGCTTGCATAACGCTGACCACGTTCATAAGCACTTGTTGGGCGATAATCGTTACCCAATCTGGACAATGCAGCCATCTGCTCATCATCCAGCTCGCCAACCAGAACTCGATAATCACTTTCTGTAAGTGCAGCAGCTTTACGACGGCGGCTCCCATCGGCAATTTCTATGACCCCAGACACTCTTCGACCAAATGCTGGTGTCTGCTGACCTGTCAGTAGAAAAGAAGGGATAAGATCATCCAAGGCGTCTTCGGTAAGCAGTTCCTGGTCACGTTCATTACCTGACCATACCCGAGAGGTCTTCTCAACACTATCTCCCCGGAGCACCTCAAGGGTAAATTTCACGTCCCGACCACATACAGGCAAAGTAATAGCATTGCCACGAGCCATAGCTCCTACGCGCGCAATTAACGAATCCACCATCGGTGCAGCTGGTGCCGATGACGAAGTATCCTCAACCGGTTGAATCTTAAGCGTATGTTTTGGAATTACAGGCGCACGCTTCATTATCTAATCTCCCAGCGTGGTTTAATCAAACGATCGAAAATTTCATTGCAAACAGGTTCCCAGATAGAAAGGGCATTTCTCCAGGCACCTGTTGAAGAGCGTTGATCAATAGCCTGTTCAAAAACAGTTCTCATCCGGATCTGACCTTTACCAACTTCATCCGTTTCGCGTACAACATTTTTTAGAACCATGCTTCCCCAGGCGTCCCGAATTTGCTCCTCCATCCACGGGGACTGAGAACCATTACTATTACTGTATTTGGTAAGCAAAATACGTACATCAGGCTCGAACCCTTTAAGATCTACGTTCTTGAGCAAATCACGAAGCATATCGAAAAACTGCAGAGCGGAAGTGTAGTCGAACAACTCAGCAGGCGTGGGGACAATCAACACATCAGCAGCACATACGACATTAATCGTACCGATACCCAGGTTAGGCGCGCTGTCAATAACAATGACATCATAGTCATGAGCGACGGTTTCAATGGCCAGCCGGAGCATCAGGTGTGGATCGGTGGGCAATTTACCTTCATCAAATTTGCCCATTAACTCAGTTTCAATGCGGTGCAGAGCTAAACAAGAAGGAATAATGTCAAGCCCAGGCCAGCAAGTCGGCTTTATTGCATAAGTGACATCGTCCTTTTCCCCAAGATAGAAGGGAAGGAGAGTATCCTCTGCATGAATATGAAGATCTGGCACCCAGCCGTGATACATCGATGCTGTTCCCTGGGGGTCGTTACCTTCCACGAGCAGAACACGTAGTCCCTTCAGAGCCAGATCCTGAGCAAGATGAACAGAAACAGAGGTTTTGTAAACGCCCCCTTTATGAGCAGCAACTCCGATCACCGGTGGAAATACGTCTTCAGCACGTCTCAGTCGCGTACCAAACACGTCACGCATATGATTAATTTGTTCAATTGTATAACCAACACGTTGCTCAACCCGTCCTCGTATTTCCATATCCGGATGCGGTAGCCGGCCTGCTTTCTCAGCATCCCTAATAGCCTGAGAAGAAACCCCAACTAAATCCGCTGCTTCACCTATTCTCCAGCGTCGGGTGATTTTCCTCGCTTCCGGACTGTCATCATTAAACTGTGCAATGGCGATAGCCTTCGTCATTTCATGACCAGCGTTTATGCACTGGTTAAGTGTTTCCATGAGTCTCATTCTGAACATCCCTTAATCATCACTTTGCAAGTTTTTATTAAATCTTGCATTTTATTGCAAAGCAACAAAAAAAATGCAAAGACATCAAAAAACCGCAAAGTTGTTTAAAATGAGAGCAACAAAACAAAAAATATAAGAAGAACACACCTTATCGATCGGCATAGGGGGCAGCACAAGGCTGCCCCCTGCCACACCACCCGGCATGCAGGTTCGCACCGGGCGGTTCGAGAAGTTGAGGTTATGCGAGTCTAGAGAAGCCTAAAGCATCAAAGTAGTCGACTGTAAGTATACGGTTCAGCCCAGCTTCGCTGTGTCTCCACCAGTGCCCCGCGCCTGCGGAGGCGATTATAGACAGTTGTTCCCGTGCGGCAGCGCTTAAGCTGGATAGACCGGAGTCGGTGACGTATCTACGAATCCAGATCTTTGAATATCTTCGGGGTTTGTGCCAGTCGAAAGTAGGACTTCCAGCCTCGAAGGTATATCCGCATCTGTCCGGCAATCTGGGTCATGCCCTAGCCTCCAACGCATCAGGTGATGAGCCGGATACGCCGTGTGAACGTATCGAGCGCCTTCGGAGCAACAGCAATCTTGACGGTGTTTCCTGACCAGCGCCGAAGGCAATAGCCGAGAAACTTACGCCCGAATACCAGACCTACTTCGGTTTTCTTCTCGTTCATGCGCAGGTGCAACTGCTCATACATCTTGCGCATCCAACGCAGTACTCGTTCGCCCGCCTTCTGACTGCGAACGTACACGTTGCAGTCGTCGGCGTTGTCAACACCACGATGTTTGACCGTCTTATATCACTGGCGCTGACAACACGACAGAGTTATCAGGCATGGTGTCAATCTGTTCACAACTTTTCCATTGAAGCAGCCCACCACCGGTGATAACCAGACTTTGCCTGTAGTTTGTATACACAATCCCTAGCATTGAAACAAACATATGAAGTGTACTTCGGATATGACCGTACGTTCAGGAAGTATGGCAGATTGAATCGAAAATTACCTGTAAATACAGACATCAGAAAAAACAGTGCTCGCCGCAGACCGGTGACCGGGCAAAGCCCGCGAACCGGCGAGGAAGCGCAATGTATCTGTAGTCACAGTGAGCAGGTACGCTCTAACGGTTGTGTATACTGTCTTCCTGTAATGATTTATCCACATATCCAGAGCCCCGATCCAGTAAACAGATCCATGAATGATCAATATAGGATCCATTAAAAGATCCTCACATCGCTGCAAGCCTTGTCACTTATGGGCCGGGACCACGTTCACATAAGATATGGCATGTTATGGATAAACTGTAACAGGTTAATGATAAGCTGTATTCAGTAATGCATATACTGAAGTAAGTTAATGACATAAACTATGGTCAGTACACCAGGCTCAGCTGTTAAATACAGGCTGCAGGTTTTTCTTCAGTCAGTTAGCGGAGTTCTGACACACGATTTTCTGTTTATTCTTTTACTGTCCACAGGCTGGAGGCTTTCTGGAGAACGAAAATTCAGACATCAAAAAACTGTTCGGCGAGGTGGATAAGTCGTCCGGTGAGCTGGTGACACTGACACCAAACAATAACAACACCGTACAACCTGTGGCGCTGATGCGTCTGGGCGTCTTTGTACCGACCCTTAAGTCACTGAAGAACAGTAAAAAAAATACACTGTCACGCACTGATGCCACGGAGGAACTGACACGTCTTTCCCTGGCCCGTGCAGAAGGATTCGATAAGGTTGAGATCACCGGTCCCCGGCTGGATATGGATAACGATTTCAAGACCTGGGTGGGGATCATTCATTCCTTTGCCCGCCATAACGTGATTGGTGACAAAGTTGAACTGCCTTTTGTCGAGTTTGCAAAACTGTGTGGTATACCTTCAAGCCAGTCATCACGCAGGCTGCGTGAGCGCATCAGTCCTTCCCTGAAACGCATTGCAGGTACCGTGATCTCCTTTTCCCGCACCGATGAGAAGCATACACGGGAATACATCACCCATCTGGTACAGTCAGCCTACTACGATACTGAACGGGATATTGTTCAGTTACAGGCTGATCCCCGCCTTTTTGAACTGTACCAGTTTGACAGAAAGGTCCTTCTTCAGCTTAAGGCGATTAATGCCCTGAAGCGCCGGGAGTCCGCCCAGGCACTTTACACCTTTATAGAGAGCCTGCCCCGGGATCCGGCACCGATATCGCTGGCACGGCTGCGTGCCCGCCTCAATCTGAAGTCTCCTGTATTTTCCCAGAACCAGACGGTCAGACGGGCAATGGAGCAGTTGCGCGAGATTGGATATCTTGATTACACGGAGATCCAGCGGGGTCGGACAAAATTCTTCTGTATTCACTACCGGCGTCCCCGGTTAAAAGCGCCGAATGATGAGAGTAAGGAAAATCCGTTGCCACCTTCACCTACGGAAAAAGTCAGTCCGGAGATGGCGGAGAAGCTTGCCCTGCTTGAGAAACTGGGCATCACGCTGGATGACCTGGAAAAACTCTTCAAATCCCGCTGAACATAAACTGTAGTCAGATAAGAGAGACTCTTTACTGACTACAGTTTATATTCAGTTTCCTGCTGTACGGTCTGTGGCTGAGCTGCCATCTGCCAGTTCCTTACATAAGTCGCCCCGTAACCCGATGCAGAGGCATTGCTCACTTCATAAAACATGGCTTACTCACTACAGCTTATCTACCTGCTCCAGCTTATGTTATGTCTGTTCTGCTTACCACTGCTTATATAAGGAAGCGTGTATGCCATCACTTCAGGGGAGGCAGTGTACGCAGGATCTCTGCAGCATCCCGCCCGTCACCTGTGAAAGGCACTGCCAGCGTGGCAGCCATATCCAGCGCAATCTGGTATAAACCTCCATCGAACGTGGATCCCTGTGACCAGCCAGTGCCTGGATGACTTTCCGGGGCTGGCGGTGATAGAGCATGTGCATGATATAGCTGTGCCGGAAGGTGTGTGGTGTGACCGGAATCGAAAAGTGTACCCCGTCTGCTTCGGCCCGTCTGACAGCCTGTTTCAGCCAGTTGCGCATGGTTTCGTCGGTCACGGCCCATAATGGTTCACGACGACGGGGCCGGGTGATGATCATCCAGCTTTCCATCTACCTGACATAGCTTATATCTGTCAGCGGAACCAGGCGGACTTCATCTTTTGGCGGGCGTCCGCGTCGCGCACGCACTTTTTCGGACAGGATCCGCACAAACGGTCTTACACCATCCAGATCAAATGATTCCGGCGTCAGCATCCGGGCTTCGCCAATACGCATTCCGGTATTCCAGAGGGTGGCGAACAGCATATGGTGACGCTGATCCGGCATATAGAAAAGAAGGGCACTCACTTCCGGGGCCAGCAGGTAGGCCGGTGTGACCCCCGTGGAAGTGGCCATTCTTCTCAGGGAGAGCGCTGTTGCAAAATCCCCCCCCCGGCGCAATGGGTAACAGGGAAACGCGTTCTGGTGAATTCTGCAGGGGAATGACATTGTTCATCAGTTATTTTTCACGTAGCGCACACACTGGTTATGGATACAGGTATTTTGCACCTGACAGGCCAATTCTGCCATGACAATAAATCGCAGCGCGTGGATCCTTTTCTTGTCTTATCACGCATTTTGCGGGTAAAGCCAAATACATAAAGGATCCTTTTTCTGTTCAGATCTTCCATGAAGCCAGTCATGGCGCGGGTTGATGGCGGTTTTATGGTTTTTGGGAGAAATACAAGAATGGCGCATTGTCAGTGGAGATTTGCTTCATCTCCGGCAGGGCCTGATTATGCGCCATCCTTATATTATAAGAGAGCCGCTCGAGAAGCGAAAATTATTGTATCTTAGGAGCTTGTATATAGATTTGTGTAATTGCCTGATTTTGATATGTTCAAACCAGCATCAAATAAAGGTTAATTTATGGACGAAAAACACTTACAGGCTCTGGCTAACGAACTAGCCAAAAACATCAAAACCTCCTCCAAACTCCTAAAGACCTCAGCCAGTTTGAGCGTCTGCTGAAAAAGATCAGCGTTGAAATTGCACTCAATGCAGAGATGGCTCATCATCTTGGATACGAGAAAAATCATCCCCGTATTACCAGGATGGATAACCAGATCCTCTCGTTGTATATATCAGAGGGATGACCTCCCGCAAGATAGCAACTGCGTTCAAAGAACTGTATGACGCAGATGTTTCACCGGCATCTGATATCAAAGGTCACCGATGCCGTGATGGAGCAGGTTGTCGAATGGCAAAACCTCGTCCTGAAAGTTCAGTAGGACAGTCGCGTCATCAACAAATCGGTTTTTCTGGCTCCTGGCATCAATATCGAAGGTCAGAAGAAACTGCTGGGTATGTGGCTGACTGAACTAAAAAACCGCGGTCTGAACGACATCCTCATCGGTCTGTGTTGATGGCCTGAAAGGTTTCCCGAACGCCATCGAGTAGCTGCGCTCCCACCACTCCATTATTCATAAAGGTATAATGGCGTCATCCAACCGGTTTTCTTTAGTTGCAAGTGCTGGTGTTTTACATTCGGTTTTCCATGTTTATATATCTTATACTTTCCCGAAAAAAGAAATAATTTCTTATAATCTGTCTTTTCTTGCTGTATGGGATGAGGTAACTGTATTCATGTTGCAGGGATATCCGGCTGCAACTATTTCCATTACTTCAGGAATCCAGTTAGTAGCTGGTATTTTCACCATTGCAGGATAAAAAAGCTGGGGAGAGGGGAAAATATCCACCACATGACAATGGCGTAAACAAGTTGCGTCTACTTCTGATGAAGGTAAAAGAGTAGCCGCAGCCAGCCCTGATTCCAGCCAGTCGATTATCATACCCGGCTGGGATATATGCATTAACACTTCTGGTGTTACTCCTGTCTTCCTGAATAAGTCAAGCAGCTTTTCATAGATGCCAGAATCCTTCGCCCGATGCAACAATATCAGCGGGAAGCTGGCCAATGTTATATAGTTAACAGGCGTGTCAGGTATGTATGGCAAACATTTTTTACTGATTACGGCCACAGGTTTTATGGGTTCAAAAGAAACAACATCATACCCTTCATCACGATACGGTCGTTGGATCAGCGCCAAATCAATTGTACCTTCATTAAGTAAATCTTCCAGGTGACTTGAGTCTGTAACTGATATGCTCACTTCTATATCTGGATTACGCTCACAAAATGCCAGCAGTAGCGACTTGAAATAAGACTGAAAAAGGTGCGTAATTCCCAGATGAAGTTTGGGATTATTTTTTTGCGCAATAGCCATAGTCTCCCGCGTAGTATCTTCCACCTGACGCAGGATCTCGCATGCTTTACGATAGAGAAAAAAACCCGCTTCTGTTGGCTCTATACGATTACCTTTGCGTATAAAGAGCGGCGCTTTCAACTCATCCTCCAGTTCCTGAATACGTTTACTAAGTGGTGGCTGCGCCATATTCAACACTTTTGCAGCCCGACTTACTGAGCCCTGTTCCATCACCCGACAGAAGTAACGTAAACGCTTTAAATCCATAAATCCCCTCAGCCCCGTGTGCTGCAGATGTAGTGGTCAACAAAAACTGGCCACAGCTTTAGAGTTTTTCCAGAACAATCGTTCTGATTCATTCGGCGTCAAACCACCATTATATTGATGAGGTCTGAGCTGGCTGTAATATCCTGTGATGTAATTCGTTATTGCCGTGCTGGCTTCGCTAAAATTCGCGTAGCCATTATCCGGTACCCACTCTGTTTTCAGGCTTCTGAAGAACCGTTCCATTGGGCTGTTATCCCAGCAATTTCCCCGGCGACTCAGGCTTTGCTTTATCTGATATCTCCACAGTAACTGTCTGAAATTCCTGCTGGTATAGTGACTGCCTTGATCCGAGTGATACAGTAAATTAGCCGGTTTCCCCCGTGCTTCCCAGGCCATCGACAGGGCTTTACCTGTCAGTGCGGAATCAGGGAAAAATGACATCGCCCAGCCAACCGGTTTACGGGAAAACAAATCGAGTACAACAGCCAGATAAGCCCAGCGTTTTCCCGTCCAGATATAAGTCACATCACCGCACCAAGCCTGATTAGGCTCGGTAACAGCAAACTGGCGATCCAGATAATTAGGGATCTCAATGTGTTCCTTAGACGCCTTCTTATAACGATGGCCAGGTTGCTGACAGCTGATAATATTGAGCGCTTTCATCAGCTTTGTTGCCCGCCAGCGCCTCAGTTTTATACCTTTGGTGGTGACCATTGCGGCAATGCTTCGCGCTCCTGCTGAACCGTTACTTTCGTGATAAACTTCACGCACAAGGCTCAGTAATGCCACTTTCGTGGCGTCAGGCTTCCTGGGCTGCCGCCAGTATTTATAACTGCTGCGATGAACCCCAAACACGTTGCACACAACGGCAACAGGAAACCGCGCCCTGAGTTTCTCAACTAATGAGAATTGTTCAGGGAGTCTGACATCAAGAGCGCGGTAGCCTTTTTTAATATATCCCTTTCCATTTCAACGCGTTGAAGTCTTTTCTTCAACTCACGTATTTCAATCTGCTCAGGTGTCATGGGTGAAGCTATGGGTGATTTTCCCGCTCGCTCTTCTTTCAGTTGTCGAATCCATTTATCCATCGTGGATTTGCCGACATTCATCGCAGTGGCAGCGGCGGCAACGGTGTAATGCTGATCGAGTACAAGCTGGGCAGCCTCGAGGCGAAACTCGGGGCTAAAATTGCGTCTGTTACGTCCGGTCATAATGTCACCTGTTTTGACTATGAGGTGATGATATCACCTCTATTCAGGTGGCCAAATTCACTATGCTACTACAAGGGGAGTGTACATCAGGTTTTCAGCCCCTCACTCTTTTTTGATCTACTCAGATACAGGTAAACGGTATTTGTCGCCTTTTTTGTCGGATATTAAGGTACGCCGTCATCAGTCTTACTGCTAATCAACAGGAGCAACTCAATGAAAAATAATGTTCATGACCTCCGTTCTGCACTGGAACTACTAAAAACATTACCTGGTGAATATGTCGAAACCGATACAGAAGTTGATCCACATGCGGAGCTTTCTGGCGTTTATCGTTATGTCGGCGCAGGTGGAACCTGCCAGCGCCCGACCCGTAAAAATGGCCCTGTAATGATGTTCAAAAAAATCAAAGGATTTAACGACATCAGTGTTGCTATTGGCCTCAACGGTTCCCGTAATCGCGTCAGCCACTTCCTGAATTGTCCCCCGGAGCGTCTGGGGCATCGGCTGAAAGACTCCGTACAGACACCAATTCCACCAGTCCTGACGACAGCTCCGGCAGCAGCACAGGAAGTTGTTCACCTCGCGACTGATCCCGATTTTGACCTACGTAAGCTTTTACCAGCACCGACAAATACTGAAGAAGATGCAGGCCCATACATTACTATGGGGTTGTGCTACGCGTCAGATCCGGAAACAAATGAATCTGATATCACCATTCATCGTCTGTGCGTTCAGGGCAAAGATGAACTCTCCATGTGGCTTACTCCTGGGCGTCATATTGATGCTTTCCGCAAAAAGGCAGAAGCTGCAGGTAAACCGTTACCAATCTCCATCAGTATTGGCGTTGACCCGGCGATTGAAATCGCCGCCTGCTTCGAGCCACCAACAACGCCTCTGGGCTTTGATGAACTGAGCATCGCTGGCTCCCTGCGAGGCCATGCCATTGAAATGGTACAGTGTAAAACCATCAACGAAAAAGCAATAGCTCACGCAGAAATCATCATTGAAGGTGAGCTGTTGCCAAATATCCGTCTGCGTGAAGACCAGAATACAGATACAGGCAAAGCGATGCCGGAGTTTCCGGGCTATACAGGTGAAGCTAAAGAAGCAATCCCTGTCATTAAAGTAAAGGCTGTCACACATCGTAAAAATCCTATCTGGCGAACCACTGTAGGGCCTGGAGAGGAACATGTGAACATGGCTGGCATCCCGACAGAAGCAAGCATCCTCGATATGGTTGAACGGGCAATGCCGGGAAAATTACTGAATGTTTTTGCACATTCCGCTGGAGGTGGCAAATTGCTGGCAGTGATGCAGTTCAAAAAGTCAGCTGCTGTGGATGAAGGTCGCCAGCGCCAGGCCGCCCTGCTCGCCTTTGCTGCGTTCCCTGAGCTGAAACACGTCATTCTGGTCGATGAAGATGTCGATATTTTCGATAGCGATGATGTACTGTGGGCTATGCAAACGCGTTATCAGGGCGATGTTGATACTGTCACTATTCCAGGCGTTCGCTGCCATCCGCTGGATCCGTCTCAGGTCCCAGATTACAGCCCAAGCATTCTGCAACAGGGGGTATCCTGTAAAACCATCTTTGACTGCACGGTTCCATTCCATCTGAAAAGCCACTTTGAACGTTCTAAATTCAAAGAGGTTGACGTGAAACGTTTCCTGCCGGATTTCGAATAAGGAGAAAGCCGTGGCAACAAAACGTATGATTGTTGGAGTTAGCGGTGCATCCGGATTTCAGTACGGAGTAAAGACACTGGAACTTCTAAAGAAACTGGATGTTGAGATTCATCTCGTAGTTTCTAAAGGAGCAGAAAAAACCTGCCATCTGGAGACAGATTATCGACTTGACGATATTTTTGCCATGGCGGATGTAGTCCACCCAATTAATAATCTGGGCGCAGCAATTTCCAGTGGCTCATTCAAAACGCAGGGAATGATTATCGTCCCCTGTTCAATGAGAACACTGGGGGCTATTGCTCACTGTATGACCGACAATCTGCTGACGCGTGCCGCGGATGTAATTCTAAAAGAGCGTCGCCGTCTGGTTCTGCTGGCGCGGGAAACCCCTCTTAACCTGGGACATATTCGCAATATGGCTACAGTGACCGAGATGGGAGGCATAATTTTCCCTCCTGTACCCGCATTTTATCAGCGACCACAGACGGTTGAGGAGATAGTGACCCATAGTGTCAGCCGTGCTCTCGACTTATTTGATTTAAATATAAAAGACCTTCCGCGCTGGGGGGAAGGTCTTCTTAATTACAACGAATAAATTTGTCAGGATAATCCTATGTTAACAGGACCATATGTGAATGGCGTAGCAGTAATAGTGGGTGGTTTGTTTGGCGCGCTTATCGGTACACGCATCCCCGATCGAGTAAAAACGGCACTCCCCCTGACCTTCGGGCTTTGCTCGGTTGGTCTTGGTATTAATCTTGTAATCAAGGTGAAATACATGCCTGCGGTGGTGCTGGCAATGGTTATTGGAGCCATTATTGGCGAGATGTTTTTCCTGGAAAAACAGATTGGCAGAGTTGCCGGAACAACCCGGGGACTGATAAACCGCATTTTCCCACCCGTTCAGGGATTAACGCATGATGAATTTACTGAGAAATTTGTCGCAATTCTGGTGCTATTCTGTGCCAGTGGCACCGGTATTTTTGGCGCTATGCATGAAGGGATGACCGGAGATCCATCTATTTTATACATAAAAACTGTGCTGGACCTTTTCACTGCGGCAATTTTCGCTACCATGCTGGGGTTCTCTGTAATGACTATCGGGGTTCCGTTAATTATCGTACAAGTAGCTCTGGCTATGCTGGCTGTATATATATTGCATCTGATTACACCAGATATGATGGCCGACTTTTCCTGCGCGGGGGGATTGATAATGGTCGCGACCGGACTACGTATTTGTAATATTAAAGCTTTTCCCGTCGCCAATATGCTACCTGGCTTAATTCTGGTTATGCCTATTTCTGCCCTGTGGGCCAGTTTATTTGCATAAATAAAAATCAACATAACTGTGCTCACTGACGCAGTAAAGGACAGATGAGCACAGAATTATCCAACGTATTTTTATATATTATCAGGAGCCATGATGAAGGGACGGGAATATGTTCTTTTACTGAATGAGAAAGGAGAATTCATTGGCACGGAAGAAAAATATGATGCACACACACCCCACACCCCTCTCCACCTGGCTTTTTCCTGCTGGCTCTTCAATAGTGAAGGCCAGGTTTTGATAACTCGCCGCTCACTTGGAAAAAAAGCATGGCCAGGTGTCTGGACAAACTCGGTATGCGGACATCCACAGCTGAATGAATCTTTCGAGCAAGCCATTACGCGCCGCTGTCACTTTGAAGTCGGAGCAGAAATTACTGATATAACTCCTGTTTATCCAGAATTTCGCTATTGCGCAACAGACACTAATGGAATTATGGAAAATGAAGTCTGCCCGGTATATGCAGCTAAACTAACAAACACAATAACCCTGAACCCGGACGAAGTGATGGACTGTTACTGGGTTTCGTTAGATGCACTGTATCAGACATTGATAACCTCGCCGTGGGTGTTTAGTCCATGGATGGTGTTGCAGTTCGGTTCAGAAAAGACACGAAAAAAACTGATGAGTTTTGTAAAATAGGACGTTAATCCTCTGTGTATTTTCATGGCATCCGTTCTGAAATTAATCGAAGGCATTCACTATATTGAATGGTTTTCCGTATTTTTATTTTCTGATAGTGGAATATATCATTATCAGATCTGTTTATATAAATAACAAATAAAACATTACCAGCAACAGAAGCGTGGCAGCGAATATAAAAATCATATCCAAATATATCTTTGGAGAAAATGAATAATAAGGGGGAAGGCGAAGTTCCATATTAATATCAATGATTAATGATCGTGCTGGCTATCAATCGGATGATACTGTGTTCGAACTGCCTGTTTTCGATAGCCATAACGGGGGCTGTTTCGCGGCTGAACGCGCCAGGCCCCGCCCCACATCCGGGACGGGGAAAGCGTCAGTCGGAGGAATTTAAAAACTGATAGGGAGAAAAAAATTTATCTCCCAACCATTGGGTTAAATTATCCATTTTATTAAAAATAACAGGGTGATAATTTTCAGGTATATTTCTATCTCCATGTCCATTATATACTGCAATTTCAGGATATGGATAAACGGGGCGAACTTGCATAACGGATGGTTCTTTACCCTCATGTTCTGATGACTGTGATTCCTTGCCAACTATCAACGATGTTGGCTGACCGAATGTCCCAGCATCGTTATTATTACGTTGTACAGTCAATATCTCATGGGGTGGAATATTTTTTTCCACCCATGCCATCACTGGGCTGAGCAAATCAATGCTATCCGGCCCTTCACCGCCACCACAATGATATACTCCTGGCAGTAAATACAGCCGCTCAAATTGGCTGGTTACTGTCTTACCCATAGTTTTCTGAACAGCAAGATGATAATTGATCGTGTTCAAAGGGCTGATATGCTGGTCTGCCAGGCCATGCCACAAAATTAATTTTCCACCACGTTGATAGAATGCGTGAAGGTCAGGATTCGTTGAATCATAAAAGCGATGTAGCTTACTCAATTTATCAAAATATGATGCATCAAATTTTATTCTGCGTAACTCAAATTTCTCAGGTGTATCTTCTTTTTTAAACAGCACATCATTAGCATCCTGGCCAATTTTAGTACTGAATAGAGAGCCTTTTTTACTTTCAGGTATAAAGATACCTTCCCATGCTAATTCAGACCCAGGCAATGGCCCACCGGCAAGCAAAGATAAACCACTTTGAGGGTCTTTTGGCCCCTGATAAATTTTATTCAACACGTCCAGCTCCTGAGCTGTGAGACACTGGCTGGTATCAGATTGTGCGGACGAACATAAAAGATTCTGCAGATCAGGGCTACAGGAAAGAGGATTACTGATCAGGCCATCTTTGTCACCATCAAGAGCATCACACTGAGACACTACCGCCTTATGAATCAGCGTTAATTTATCCGCAAGAAGAATGTGGTTGCCGTCATTATCAGTATTAATCTGTGCCAGCCAGGGATGGTATATACCATTTTGTGTCTGGAAGTTCATCGCCGCAGCTCCTGCAATGATGCCATCAAAATCATCAGGATATCGTTGAGCTGCCATTAATGCTTCCCGTCCGCCATCAGAGCACCCGGTAAAGTAGGAATATCTGGCGTTTTGACCATAAAATGCCGTGATTAAAGCCTTTGTTGCCTGAGCAGTAAGATGGACACTGCGGTAAGCAAAATCTGTTCGCAACCGCGAATCTTTACCAAAAGAACCATCGGCTACAGTATGTCCCATGTCTGTTGCTGAAGTAACAAAAGAGCCATCTGTTATATGAGTACATCCGTCAGCAGCACCGACTTCATCTGATATTCGTCCACACAAACCACCGCAGCCAATCTGAAGAGAACGCTGACGCCAATTCTCTGTTGGTAAACGAACCTCAAAGCCAATCTGAGGAGCCAGACGCCCTGTAACAATGCAGACTTTACGCTTTTCATCCAGAGTCGCTTTCAGAACCTGACTTCCCTCCCCGGCAATAGAGGTTAAATCAGTTTGTTGTAGCGTGGAGCAATCAGTGACTGGAGTTATTCCTGGCAAATCTTCATAGTTTTTGGGGGAAACTGGTGTCACCGGGAAGTGCTGATTTGCGGATAATACGGATACAGGAAAAATGAGAGAGCCAGTAAAGAGTGCTAATGATATAAAGCAATTCAATTTTCTATTCATATATACTCCGTTTGTAAAGTGATGAGAGAAAAATATAGATCCATTATATTATTACACACAATTATGAAAAAAATATGGAGTCAGCTTTAACAAAAACAAATATTATACAGTTTTAATATTCGTTGAAATTACCCACACTCTTTATGGTAAGTTTTTTCAGGACACTATCCGGATATTTTTTCTTGAACAACTATTTTATCCACCTTTATTTATCCATTCATTTCCATCATGCAACATGAAACGCTCTTTCGTTTTCAACGGGGCTTTGTTCAACTTCTCCGTCACTATCTAATTATCTCACTGGAAAAATTATAAACATTGACACGTTCACATTTATCTGCCGCAACAAGTACAATTATTAACATATCATTAATCACCTGATAAACCGGCCCCCGATACGCTGAATTTAATTTTGTAGCAGTCCTTTAACCCATGTAGTTTTGCTGAAAGTATGTGAGGATTTTCAGTGCATTTTTTACTTTTTTCGGATCTGCGCGTCTCCTGCCGTCGCCAGGAGAATGTTGGCTGTAGAGCTGACAGAGGCCGGATGTGCCGCGGCATAGTGCTATATGCATGCAATACACGCAGAATATACACTTGCCCCCACTGGGTATCGAGTTCATAAACCAGAACAAATACGGGTGAATGACCAGTTCCCGGAGCTTAGTGGTTTACTGAATTTTGCCACCTGAACAGAGGTGATATACTCACCTCTGTTCAGGACGGGTCACACAAATGAAAAAGCTATGGATGTCGGCCTTTCTACGATGACAAGATGAGTCAGACAACTGCATGATGAACATCAGGGAAAAACACCAAAAGCCTCCCCGATAACACCAGAACAAATCGAAATACGTGAGCTAAGGAAAAAGCCACAACGAATTGAAATGGAAAACGAAATGTTAAAAAAGGTTACCGCGTTCTTGATGTCAGGCTCCCCTGAACAGTTTTCGATAATCGGGAAACTCAGGGCGCATTATCCAGTGGTCACTCTCTGCCGCGTATTCAGGATTCATCGCAGTAGCTACAAATAGTGGAAAACATAATCTCATTGCAGTTGAATAAAAATATAATCAATATTTTTATATAATAAGTGGTTGTATTATCCAGAAAACACATCATGAGAAGATGATTGTTAGCATGTTAAAATGTTAATTAACATTAATGTTAGATAATAATTTTTTGTTGGCGAGTTCAAATGTTTTAATTTCATCATCTGATAACCCGCCCCATATTTTCTTTAGAATTATATTTTGAATGTTTATTAGTTTTTGAGCAAGTGTAACTCCGTCATGGGTTAAGCAAACACTTTTGCTTCGACGATCGTTTTTATTGTTAATTCTTTTGGCAATATTCTGCTTTTCTAATTTGTCTATGATGTGTGTGATATTTGTTTTGGAGAATTGTAACTCCTTGTAAATATCAGAAGGGGACTGACAATAATCATCAGACATATATAATGAAATTAACACCATAAATGTTGAGGTGTTTATTCTATACTCGCTCAATTCCTTTTCTATAATGCTCTTAGTTTTATCACTTACTCTAATATATAAGTGTATTAACAGACTCTCCTGAGCCGGATATGCCGGGTTTTTGATTTTTTTGTAGTTTGTTATAGTTTTTAATAAATCTATATTATTCATAATTCCACCACATGGCAAAAGAAAACTCATGAAGATTACTCAACCTGAGTGTTACAGGATGTATCGTGAACGCTGGAAAATTTAAGTTCCAGCCTGTACCGTAATCAGATAATCGCAGCAAAGGGACAAAGCAATAGTCCCTTTGCTGCACAGCATCAGAATGAATAACGAATATTGGCGTTTATCGCATCATCTGTGTTGTATTTACCAAATGCAGAGCGTTCAACTTCCAGCCCCAGACGCGTATTGTCGCCAAACCGGGCATTTAACCCCACACCGTAAAGCATACGACCGTCTTTTCTGCCATTAATCTGATGTTCTCCCGCTGCATCCTTCAGGTGAACGTCAGCACTGTCCGTCAGATCGAACTCATAATGCAGGCCGGCACGGGCTGTCAGACTCCAGTCCTTACCACTGAAGGTTTTACCGGAAACAACGCCGGTTCTGCCCACCAGAGGATTGACGCTGTCACGACGCATTGAGACATCCATTCCACTGTCGTTCCAGTTAAACGTCTGGCCCTGCAGTCTTCCCCAGACAAGTTCCGCCTGAGGTTCAACAAACGTCGTATCTGTCAGATGATAACGGTATCCGACTTCTGCACCTGCATACAGTGAATGGCTGCGGAAGTTCTGTTTACCGGCTCCGGCAAAGTTCAGGTCATATTTGTTTTCATTGTGAATATATTTGGCAATCAAATCAAAGTAAGCGCCGGACCGGAACAGACCACTGGCATAGAGACCGCCACCCCATGATTTTGTTTTACCGCTGTACAGGCCTGCTGACGCATCTGTGTCAGTGTAGGTGGCCATCACGCCGGTAAACAGGTCCATACTTCCCAGTTCGTGCTTACGGTCAGCCCCCATCTGCAGCAGGGTATAGTGGTCAGTGAAACCGCCATCAGCAGAGCCGGAACCGTTCAGCAGACGCACCCACGCACCGGCTTCGCCGTTAATATCCCTCAAATCGCCCATGCGTTTGTTCAGGTTGTTAACTTCAGTGATGAAGTTGTTATAGCTGATGTGCATGAATGTGGCGGCAGCCTTACCCTGGCCGTCGTTACGTGTAACCTGGTAACCATCGAGGACCCATTCTTTTTTCCCGTCCTCTTTTTTGACACTGAGGGTGGGGGTGACATCACTGAATCCCACAACCCGTGTTGATGCCCTGAACAGGTTATCAGTTGCCGCTTCAGGTGCGCTGACCAGTGGAATATCAAGCGTGTCCTTGTCAGAAGGTTTTTTCAGGAAGTTAACCCAGATGCTGTTGTCATGACCTGTTGCAGACTTGTTTATCACCAGTTTGTCTGCCTTGTTGAGGTCTGTACGCATGACAAATGCTGACTGAACCGCGTCCAGATTATCTGTTGTCAGTGTCGTGAACGGTGATGTTCCCCCGTTAAAGCCGACTATTGTTCGGTTAAGTTTCAGATTTCCTGCCGTGGAGTTTCCGTTCATCGACCACTGGGTGTCTGTCATGCTGACGGTAGCATCCGGTGCATTCAGGCTCCCGCTCCAGGTATTGCGATACCCGTTAAACAGGCTGTACAACATCTGATTCTGAAGAGTCAGGTCAGGATTCAGTTCCCCTTCCCCTCCGATGGTGACAGTCCCTTTATCCTGAACATTGATATTACCTGACAGCATACTGAATGGCCCCACGTTCAGGCGGGCATCGTCTCCCTTCAGGTTCCATGAACCGGCATAATCGTATACAGGTAAAAGTGTGTGAGATACCTCATCAGGACGGCTGTTCAGATTCAGGGTGGCATCAGAAATATTCACCGGACCGTCAGAAACAAAACTCTGACTGGCCAGAGCATTTGCTCCCTTGTTCAGGTTCAGGGCGGTACTGGTCAACGTTGAGTTCCCCAGAACGGCACTGTCTGAGGAGATATTCACGGTACTGTTGTTCGCCTGTATTCCACCACTGAATATCTCATTGATATTCAGTACTGACTGATTATCCAGGTTGACGGTGCCGTTGAAGACACTTTTATCTGCATCTTTAGTTGCAACAGATGTGCCTTCTTCAAGGGTAAAGGCTGTTCCCTGGCCATCTTCTTTGTCGATAAATACCCGACTGTCGCCCAGCGTGACGCTGGAATTATCTGCCTGGATGGTTGTGTTCAGTGTGGCATTGCGGCCCAGACCAAAGTCTGTATCTTTTAACACGAGCGAACCAAAGCTGAACGACCTGTTCTCCCAGTCATCCTGGGTAAATGAGGTGGGCTGTGTCAGAACGGAATTGTCGCCCAGAGACGAGACTGTATTTGCAATACTCTGAGACGTTGAAGCATGGATAACCGGGTGGCCCTGAATGGTCAGACGACCGTTTTCCTGACCGAAAGAACCTTTGGTGTCTGCTGAACCATCCAGAACCAGCGCGCCTGTTGTTCCCGGGAGAACTTTATTGGATACATTAATGTTTCCTTGTAGCTTACCGTGATACAGATACCCTTTATTATTAATCCTGTCTGCAAGCAACGCCTGTGCATTGTTCTGGTCATGTCCGACATATTCCCAGTGTTCGTTACTGACCTGACCGGTAGGGAACCAACCATAACTACTTGTTTTCAGGATAAAATAATCGACGGTATGAGTATAGGGATTATTATAAATATATAATGAACCTACTGTTCCCCTGTTTGATGATGACCATTCATTAACTTTTACGTCTGCCGGACGCGTCTGATAATCCAGAGTGATATTAGCCGTTTTATCACTGCTGTTACCGAGAGCTGCACCATAATCGGCGGCATTCAGCTTATGAAATGTCAGGTCATTCCCGTTAACATCCAGAACACCACCCCGGTAGCCCCAGGATATATTGTCCGGATTAACCTGCCGGTTATCTGCCAGCACGACTGTCGGGCGGCCGCTGGCAATATTCACGCTACTGAATGCCTGAACGTGTCCTGAACTGTCAGCCTGCTGATTGAGGACAACGGTACCATCCCCGACTTTCAGGCCGCCCTCATTAACCGGTGCCCTGTACAACCAGGGTGCCTTCGCCGATTTTATGCAGGTTGTCACCTTTCACACCATTAACCTGCCAGTTTACGGAGGCATCCTTGTCCACAATAATACCGGCCCCGGTCCAGGTACTTCCGTTTGAAGTGGTGACAGTGTAGTCATCAGTAAATGTCAGTGAACCGGCACCCTGCGTGACAGAGTTTTCCAGGTTAATCTGACCATTATGTCCCAGGAATGTCAGATTTTTACCTGCGTTCAGGTCAGAACCTTTTTGTCCGTGCATAGCATATTCATTGGAACCCTGTGTCAGAGAGCCAGTGCCGGTACTGCTGTCAAATTTCCATTGCAGGGGTGCGTCGGATGAGGCATTAAAAAAGACGGGGGCGTCATTATCCTCTGAATAGACCTGTGAAAGAAAACTCTGAGGGATAAGAGAATATATCAAATTGGTACCCCCTCCTACTCCCGAGTAAACACCGACCAGTTCCCACTGCCCTTTGGCCGTATTCCAGCCAAATAATGGAGACCCACTGTCGCCAGCCTCTCCAAAAGAGGGCAGGATGCTATGATCATGTATGTTGCCCCCCATATACAACTGAATGCCGTCTGAGCCGTGATAAAAGAATGATGCCGGGAGTATTCCTCCTGTCAGATAACCATACCCACCTGTTACCCAATGTCGCTTACCCTGACTATCCTGAATATACTGACTTCCCGAACCAGCCCTGTAGAATGCCGAGTATTTTGAAGGGTTCAATATATCAGCCGTTGATGAGCTGGTTACGGTAGCCGGAGCAACCTCAGTTACGAGCTTATCCAGTCTTGGTGTGTGGAGATCCGATGAGCTGTGTTCATTACGATCCACAATATGGTAGCTGTTCTGACCATCACCGAAGCTGACGCTCTGATATCCTTTATTATGTTTTACACTGGCTATATATTGCGGGTTAATTAATGTTGCAACACCGGGATTTGAGCTTACATTCACACTGCTAAAATCAACCATGGGCGCTTTATCAAGATATCCTACTAATTCCCCTTTATTATTAAAAATAGGAATGTTCGTTGCGCCAGCCTGAAACTGCCCTTTATTTTCTGCAAAGTCTCGGTATGTCTGGTAAGGATTATTGCCACCAACCGTTGATGCAACAGCAACGGTTGGGAGTAATGCAGATAATACCAAAGAGGTAATTAATGAAAGTCTTTTTCCTCTGCGGGTACTCCCTTTACATACCCTTCGGGCCAGTTCAGAGACAACCTTTACTGTGTTAGTAATATAACAATATTTTAGAGCGTATATTTTATTCATAGTAAATGATTCCGGAATGTATATTCCAAAGTTACATTAATAACCATAGACAACTTCAAACGAAAGCATTGTTGAATTGCGCGCTAATTATTAATTAGCCATATAATTATAAATGTGATGTAGTTCACGTTTATTTTTGTTAAAAACTACAATTTTTTGTAGTTGATTTATTGGGTGATTTGTTGCTGGCGTATCATTTGTGTTGATGATTTGTTTGTTCATGGTGGCAAAATGCTAATTACATCCATCAAGCGTTTTGACTTATAACTTAAGGCTCTGGAATTAGTGACACTAATGTAACTACATAAAAAGTGATATAGATGAATATTAACTAACAATACTTTTCTATTTTTATTACAAATTGCGCAGCAATTCTGAATGGATATATATTCTCATACCATCACCTATTTTTTCTGAAGTTCAGGTTAGGTTCTTACACTCTGTTTCAGCATCTCTGTCTGACCTTGTATTTAGTATTAAATGCTTAATTCTTCAGTTGTTGGTGGTAACTATCGTGACAACTTTTTAATCTATCGGGAGACACTTCCATCTTCGTTGGTCACAACAGTCTTTTTGATGAATTTACGATGGGCTTCATTATCCAGTTCAACGAATCCCACCACCTGTAATTGATGGTGAGGGGAATTGATAAAACACTGCTTTAATCAAAAGATTATGATAGATACACGGGCAGTAATACTGTGTCTGGTGTGCTCCCCCGGTCATCAATGATGCCAGGAGTGGGGAATTTGACGATTGTCCGGAGATTTAAAGTACAAAGAACAGGTGCTTTGTCCTGAGAATAAATGCTCTGGCCTGTATATGGGAAATACCTCAAGTCTCCCCTGGGATGCCTGGTTATTTCTTCACGCTAACAATGGTGATTACCGTCTTATATCACTGACGCTGGCAACTCCGACTACGCAAAGAAGCATTATCATCGCTGACAGGGCGTATGGCATTGCAGGACGGGAGGGGGACTGGTGAAATCCGGACGACCACACAGGCTTACGTCGGGCTTCAGCGGTTTTCTCTTGCGCCATATGAAACCACAGCGTACCGTCTTACATGCCATTGACGCACATTGTTTGGGTTATCCTGTTGGATAACACCATTAAATATTTACTGCCAGTCCACGTAACCTAAGCGTCTGCAGGAGACGCACAGATTATGTTGTAATTTTGTGTTGGAACAACTTCTGCAACTTTTTGAACAGAGAAAACCATTTATTATGACGCAAGCCTAAAAGTAGTAACACCAGACCAGCGTAACCTACTGATTGCATTGAGATAATCTTTACTAACCACAGATAATGTATGGGGCCAGGATCGCGACAAGATAGACGAAGTTATGCAATTGTTGCCAGCGTTTGCCTAAGTTTCGCTGCATCGCCTGCGTGGAAGTAAATGTTAAAGCCAGTAAAATCAGCCAACTGATAATTCCAAGCGTTAAATAAGGTCGGGTGATTAATTCCTGACCCAATAGCGTCAGATTATTCACTCCCAGTTCCAGCAAGGCATAACTGGTTAAGTGCAGCGTTGCCCAGGCGAAACACCATAAACCCAACAGGCGGCGAGTGCGAATCAATAATGGTTGTTTAGCGTAGCGCGCCAGCAGTGTAACCAATAAGGTCGCCAGCAAGAATTTCAGCGCAGTCCGACCGGTAATATGCTGAATATCTTTCACCGGATCGGCACTTAATCCATCGTGGTTAATTGCCCACATCAGCCAGACAAACGGCAAAAATCCGGCAAGATGCAGGCAAACTTTCAGCCATGTCACTTGTTTTGCTGTCAGTCGCACTTAGAAATTCTCCCGTAAATCCAGTCCACGATAAAGCGACGCCACTTGATCGGCGTATCCGTTAAACCACAGCGTTGGCTGACGTTGTACATCAAGAATGCCACCTGAACCGATAAACCGTTCGGTAGCCTGCGACCAACGGGGATGATCAACATGCGGATTGACGTTGGCATAAAAGCCGTATTCATCGGGCGCAGCCAGATTCCAGGTGGTTGGCGGACGCTCCCGGGTCAGCTTAATACTGACAATCGATTTAATCCCTTTAAAGCCATATTTCCACGGCACAATCAGCCGTACCGGTGCGCCATTTTGCGGCGGTAGCGCCTTGCCATAAACACCAACGGTCATCAGTGTGAGCGGATGCATCGCTTCGTCGAGACGTAATCCTTCTATATAAGGATATTTCAGGCCGCCGCCAATAAACCGGTCCTGCTGGCCTGGCATCTGTTCCGGCGCATAAATGGTTTCGAAGGCGACGTATTTCGCGTTACTGGTCGGTTCTGCCAGTGCCAGCAATTTGTGCAGCGGAAAACCAATCCACGGCACCACCATCGACCACGCTTCTACACAACGCATACGATAAATCCGCTCTTCCAGCGGGAAACGACGGATCAGTGCATCATGATCGAGGGTTAACGGTTTAGCGACTTCACCGCTGATTTTCAACGTCCACGGATCAGTTTTCAGACTGCCGGCATTTGCCGCTGGATCGGCTTTGTCCAGTCCGAACTCATAGAAGTTGTTATAGCCGGAAACTTTATCTTCCGGCGTCAGTGGCAGGTTATTTTGCCAGGTGGCAGGCCTGCTGAATTCTAATGGCTTTCCGGCTGGTGCGGATGGGCGATCATTCCCTTTAAACCAGTTAAGCACATCCGCATGGGTGGCGTTTGGTAAAGAGAGGGCTGCAGCGCTGATACCTAATGCTTTCAGAACTTGTCGACGTTGCATAAAAAAAGCCGACTCGGCGGTAATATCAGATTCTTTTAATTTCATAATTCATCACGATGTTTTGTTATTTATCAGCAAAATCTACCCTGTCAGGAAAAGCCTTTCCTGACAGAATCAGAGATATGGCATCTATATATTTATGAATTAACTTCCACGATAGGTTGAATATCCATGCTGACTGAGTAATAAAGGCACATGATAATGTTCATTCAGTTTATTAATATGAAATTCAACGGGGATCTCAGGAAAGAAACTTTCAAGATTTTGTTGCTTGAAATAGTCCCCGGTTTTAAATATAACACGATAATCGCCCGTGGTCGCAGTTTGTTCGGGCCACAGCCCCTTAATTCGTCCATCTTTATCTGTTTTAGCGGTATTAAGTTGTAACCAGCCATTATCCGCTTTCTTTTCAAGAGTGACTGTCACATCGGCAGCAGGTTTTCCTGTTTGCTGGTTCAAAATATGCACGCTAAGAATGTTTTGTTGTGTGGCATAAACTAAAGAAGGTAATGAGAATGCAGCCGTTGCCACCGAGAGTAATAAATAACGCTTTAACATGTTTATATCCTTGTCATATAAATGAGTTTTGAGGATAGCGAAAAAACGTCTCGGTAACCTTACAGCAGGATTACAATTTTGTAATGAACCGGCTATTTCTATAACATATGATTTATGGCATATTATTTTCATGAAGATTCTACTTATTGAAGATAATCAAAGAACCCAAGAATGGGTAACGCAGGGGCTTTCAGAAGCGGGTTATGTCATTGATGCTGTTTCTGATGGCAGAGATGGGCTTTATTTTGCGCTGAAGGATGATTATGCATTGATCATTCTGGATATTATGCTTCCGGGTATGGATGGCTGGAAGATCTTACAAACGTTACGAACGTCAAAGCAAACTCCCGTTATTTGCCTTACAGCAAGGGATTCTGTCGATGACAGAGTCAGAGGGCTCGACAGTGGGGCAAATGATTATCTGGTAAAACCCTTTTCATTTTCTGAGTTGCTGGCAAGGGTTCGGGCACAATTAAGGCAACATCACGCCCTGAATTCAACATTAGAAATCAGCGGGTTAAGAATGGACTCTGTCAACCAAAGTGTGAGCAGAAACAATATCAGTATTACTCTGACGCGCAAGGAGTTTCAGTTACTTTGGCTACTGGCCTCCAGAGCTGGCGAAATTATACCCAGAACGGTTATTGCGAGTGACATTTGGGGAATCAATTTCGATAGTGATACCAATACGGTGGATGTTGCCATTCGCAGGCTCCGCGCAAAAGTTGATGATCCTTTTCCTGAAAAGCTAATCACCACAATCCGGGGGATGGGGTATTCATTCGTAGCGGTAAAAAAATAATGAAAAGATTATCTATAACTATCCGTTTAACCTTGCTTTTCATATTACTGCTGTCTGTAGCTGGCGCTGGAATTGTATGGACTCTCTATAATGGCCTGGCAAGTGAGTTGAAATGGCGTGATGATACAACACTCATTAACCGGACAGCGCAGATCAAGCAGTTGCTAATTGATGGGGTAAATCCAGATATTTTACCTGTGTACTTTAACCGGATGATGGATGTTAGTCAGGATATCTTGATCATTCATGGTAATGGCATCAATAAAATTGTTAACCGGACAAATGTCAGTGATGACATATTAAATAGCATACCTGCGACTGAGACAATCAGCACAACTGGCATTTACAGAAGTATTATTAATGATACAGAGATAGATGCTTTGCGAATTTATATTAATGAAATTTCGCCAATATTAACAGTTACTGTAGCTAAATTGGCTTCAGCAAGACATAACATGCTTGAACAGTATAAAATCAATAGCATTATAATTTGCATTGTCGCCATTATATTGTGCTCGGTACTTAGCCCGCTGTTAATCAAAACGGGATTACGAGAGATCAAAAAGTTAAGTGGTGTAACTGAAGCATTGAATTATAACGATACCCGTGAACCTGTTGAGGTTAGCGCACTACCGAGTGAACTAAAACCTCTTGGGCAGGCGCTGAATAAAATGCATCATGCTTTAGTAAAAGATTTTGAACGACTTAGTCAATTTGCTGACGATCTCGCTCATGAACTTAGAACGCCAATTAATGCATTACTTGGTCAGAATCAGGTCACGCTCAGTCAAACAAGAAGTATCGCTGAATATCAAAAAACAATCACTGGAAACATTGAAGAGCTGGAAAATATTTCGCGGTTAACAGAGAATATACTTTTTCTTGCCAGAGCAGATAAAAATAATGTTTTGGTGAAACTGAATTTGCTTTCTCTCAATAAGGAAGTTGGAAATTTGTTAGACTATCTTGAATATCTTTCAGACGAGAAAGGTATTCGTTTTAAGGTCAAGTGCAATCAGCAAATTTTTGCGGATAAAATTTTACTGCAACGAATGTTATCGAATCTTATTGTTAACGCTATTCGATATTCACCAGAAAAATCGCTCATTCATATAACCAGTTTTCTTGATTCCAACGGATATCTTAATATTGATATCGCCAGTCCTGGAAAGAAAATTAATGAGTCGGAAAAAATCTTCCGCAGGTTTTGGCGGGGAGATAACTCGCGTCATTCCGTAGGTCAGGGACTTGGTCTTTCTTTAGTCAAAGCGATTGCCGAATTACATGGGGGAAGCGTTACATATCACTATATAAATGAAAATAATGTATTTCGAATCGCCTTACCACAAAAATATTAATTTATGATAACAATTTATCTTTTGGGGTTGGCATATATTCTAAATGTGAAGGCGAAAACTGTCGCTGCGGGGGGAAATCTGGCAGGATGACAGTTGGCTGCCTGCTGCATAAGCACAGTTTATCACCGTCTGGCAGACACTTCTGGCAACGGCAGTTACATACGACCGTTATTTACCTATTACTGCCTGACAGTTTTTCTGTCCCTGCCACCGATTATACTGAGCAGGAACTGGAGCGGAACAGCTATTGCATCAGCAGACCTGCAGCCACCTTCTTTCTACGCGCCAGCGGTGAATCGATGAACCAGGCTGGCATGTACTTCCCATTGTATCTGATACTGGAGGCAGGTCAGTAAGACCAATCCGGATGCGCCCTTTGAACCAGAACTGAAACGTCAGGCTGTCATGGAACTCTGTACACGACAGGTATCAGCCAGTGAAGTTGCCAGGCGTATTGGTGTCAGCTGTACGGTATTGATAATTGTTTCAGCATCGCAACCGCATCAGACTCCGGCATCGCAAACTGCACCCGGTGCCGTGCAGCCACATCCAGTGCAAACACCTTCGTGTAGACCTCTGTTGAGCTGATGGACTTATGCCCCATCAGGCTCTGCAGGACCTTCAGTGGTATACCGGCATACAGCATGTGCATCGCATAGGAATGGCGGAACGTATGTGGCGTGACCGGGACAGAGAACGTCACACCATCAGCGGCAGCGGCGGCAACCGCCTCCCCAATCCAGGTTCTGACCGTTCTGTCCGTCACTTCCCAGATCCGTGCTTTCTCTGTCCTTCCTGTGCGACGGTTACGCCGTTCCATAGGTATTTTCAGTGTTGCCACCATCGTCTGCAGCTGGCTGACGTACCAGGTGTCGGAGAGAGGAACCAGCCGGTGAATCTGCTGACCGGCTGGCATTCTTCCTGCCGTCTTGGCGGACTTTTCGGTTCGTTGTTTCAGGGTCGCAAGCTGCACAAACGGATACGGAGGCGCGAGCGAAAAATCCCCCCGCGTCAGCGCCAGTGCTTCATTAATACGCGCGCCGGTGTTCCACAGAGTGGCCAGCAACATCTTGCGACGCAGATCCGGGACATAATGGAGCAGGGCACTCACCTCGGGTGCCAGCAGATATTTCGGAAGTTCATTATGAACCATCGACATCTGGCGAAGTGCCAGAGCTGCCGGATAATCAATGGCAACAGGAAGTTGTGCAGACTGTCCGGCAGAATACACTGCCGGTACCATGGCAGCAGACTGGCTGTGAATAATGGAGCCTGACATTTATATTCCCCAGAACATCAGGTTAATGGCATTTTTAATGTCATTTTCCCGGTGACTGAGATCAGCCACTTCTTCCCCGATAACGGAGACCGGCACACTGGCCATGTCGGTGGTCATCATGCGCCAGGTTTCATCCCCGACATGCACCACCGGATAAAGTTCACGGGAGACTTTATCTGACAGCAGGCGGGCACTGGCCAGGGGGATCACCATCCGCCGCCCGGGCGTGTCAATAATGTCACTCTGGACATCCACAAACAGACGATAACGGCTCTCTCTTTTATAGGTGTAAACCTTAAACTGCATTTCACCAGTCCCTGTTCTCGTCGGCAAAAGAGCCGTTCATTTCAATAAACCGGGCGACCTCAGCCATCCCTTCCTGATTTTCAGCCTGCCAGCGTTCTGCGCGCAGTCGCCGGGCTTCGTTCTGCATAGTCGTACTGACCAAACCGGAGATATTCACGTCATACGCCTTGAGCAGCTGATAGCTGTCGCTGTCAACTGTCACTGTAATACGCTGCTTCATAGCACACCTCTTTTTGACATACTTCGGGTATGCATGTCAGTATATATTCTTATTCCGCAAAAATCAGCGCGTAAATACACATACTGTTATCTGGCTTTTAGTAAGCCTTATGTATTTTACCTTTCGTTATGTTAACCAATAAAAATTAAAATCTGACTTATAAAAACAAAGCGTAATTACCGGAGAGCCGCTTCTGTCAGATCCGACTTTCCGGAATATCACAACTTTCCGGAAGTGTACCACGCTGAGGAAATCATCATATCGCTGTTTTCCACCCCTGCGCGGCGCATCACAGGTCAGGGAGAAGACACAACATATAGTGTCACTAGCAGCTGAATGCAGCACTACATGTTGTACTTACAGGAGGTGGCGTTGTGTGGGGGGAGAAGAAGATCCGTGACAGCCGGAAACCGGATCTGCGCGGCGGGGAACGGGCAAGCAATATGATAATTAAGCAACATACATAAAATCATATCTGATATGGTATTTATCATTAAATATAAGACAATATCCGATATTATCAGAAATCAATAACACACAACTCATACAGGATATGATTTTTACCTGTCAGAACATTATCAGATGAAGCGTGCAGGATGGATGAAGAAAGGGTGTTTTCACTCAGCTATGAACAACTGACCCGGTTTGCGGAAAAACGCATCCGGGAATGCAATCTGGACAGCCAGGGCGTAACTTATCTCTGCGAGTCAGCCAAAGCCGGAGCCGTGCTGATCTTCTGGCATGAACTGGCCATAAATGGCTATACCTCAATGAATGCCATAAAGAGACAGGAGATCATTGACGCCGACCATCAGCGCCTCAGAAAGCTCATCTGGCCGGAGGATGACTGGAAATGACTCAGAGCCGCCGACCGTCGCCACTGCAACGGAGAGTGCTGATTGTGCTGGCTGCCCTTGATGAAAAACGGCCGGGCCCCGTGCTGACGCGGGACATAGAACGGGTGCTGGAGCGAAGCGGGGAGGCCCCTGTCTACGGGCCAAACCTGCGCGCCTCCTGCCGACGCATGGAAGCATCAGACTGGCTGCGCACCCTGCGCGCCCCGAATCTGCAGCTGGCTGTCGAGCTGACGGACGCCGGCCGGGCCGTGGCACAGCCTCTGCTGCAGGCTGAACAGGAGCGCCTCCGGGCAGAACAGCGCGCGGCGGAAGTCGTCGTACTGCCGCTGGTCCCGGCAGCAGATCTGCCCGCAGACGGCACGTCTGCCAAAGACCTGCCGGTGGAGCTGGACGGCATGACGTATCAGGCCTGCCGTGGGGATTTTGTGGTGCGTCTCGACGGCAGCACCTGTCTGCAGTTATGGAATAAAGAAGGCAGGGTGGTACGCCGGGAGGGCGATCCGCTGGAAGTGGCGCAGTGGCTACAGGCCTGTCACGATGCAGGAATAGAGGTTCGTGTACAGGTTAATGAAAGCGTCACCCCGTAAAAACATGCCTGCACGGTTTACACGTCATCCCATGGTGGCAGCAGGTTAACTTTCCTGCGCCACCAGTGGAAAGAGGCTATGCACAGTCTGGTCAAAAATCCTGACGTTGACATCAGTCACTCCCGCAGGACAGCCATCCTGGCTGGCAAGCATGTCATGTACCTCTGGCAAATAAAAGCACTTTATCGGACATCAGTGCTTACACACATAATATTATCTTCCGCACATCATCCCGGATATTATTTCCCGTCGTTTTCAGGAATCAGTTATTATCCGCGAGCCATGGTTACCTGAGAACATCATAAATGATACTAATATTTATATACAGGCAGAGATTCAGTCACGCAGGGTATTATAAAAGGAAAGATTTTATTTTATGTCTGACGAGTCAAAAAACCACCTATATCAAACATTGTGAATTAATTGTAATCACAGATATTTTGAATATATACAATTCACACATAATGAATATCTTTACACAGCCCCTTATGACTAAAAATCCTCAAATGTGTTGTCAATCAGATAATAATAAATAAACTATTAAATCTTCTTTCATTGTAGCAAATATTTTCACTCATACTGAAAGCTATCCAGCCTTTAAGGATAGAGAATAATAATTATTAATAATACAAAATAATAACAAAAAGAAACAGGTAATTTAGTTTCATGGG
>OHYE01000095.1_pt1 | contig 69300 bp, 95 predicted proteins | sample 1580141 | NCBI WGS metagenome assembly OHYE01 (sample SAMEA3882530, study PRJEB24775) | human gut metagenome | biome: human-associated habitat; feature: intestine environment; material: feces | place: Netherlands | collected 2009/2010 | reverse complement strand
TCGAAAACGAATATCTCGAAAACGAATATCTCGAAAACGAATATCTCGAAAACGAATACACTAATAATAACAGTCTTAATAATAACAGTTTAAATAATAATAGTGTTAATAATAACAGTATTAATAAAAAAGAAAAAAAGAAAAAAAGAACTGATTTAGATGTTCTTATAAATGAGTATACTTCAAACTCTTTTTTACAGGAAACAATAATAGATTTTATAAAAATGCGAAAGGGCATTAAAAAACCTGTTACAGAAAGAGCACTTAAAGGAATACTAAATAAATTAGACAAATTAGCAACAATAGATGATATCAAAATAAAAATATTGGAGAACTCAATAGAAAACTGTTGGCAAGGAGTTTTTCCATTAAAAAAAGACAACTTCAGTAATTACAATTCAAACAAACACAAAAATAAAGACAATTCAAATTCAAACATCGAGGATTTACAAGGATATATAGATCCTGAACAAATGAAACCAGTCAAAAAAGAAGATCTAGACGAAATAGAAAAACTGCAAAAAGAATTAGATGCGATGGGAGATGGCTTTAAATGGCTAAAATAGCTATAGGATATCAATGCGAAAAATGCAAAGATTTAGGTTATATTCTACAGGAAGATGAAAAAGGTTATACCGTAGCTAAACCATGTGAGTGTCTTGAAAAAAGACAGATATTGGAAAAGTTAAAGAGATGCGGCTTAACAGATTCTTTCAAGAAAAAGACATTTTCTTCTTTTGAAACAGATACAGAATATCAAAAACAGGCAAAATTACAAGCTATGCGTTATTGTAAGAAGTTCGAAAATGAAAAAGGTAGCTTTTTATTAACTGGAAGCCCAGGCACAGGAAAAACCCATTTAGGAATCGCAATAATGATACAGCTTGTAAATCAAAATGTAGGTTGTAAATATACAGAGTATATTAGTTTAATTATGAGCCTTAAACAATGTTGTATGGATGTGATTAATTACAACAAAGAAATGGATAAATATAAAAATTGCACTGTACTATTCATTGATGACTTATTAAAAGGACAAACAAGTGAAACTGATAGAAAGTATATTTATGAGATAATAAATTATCGTTACATGACAGAAAAATCGATTATAGTAAGCACAGAAAAAACATTAGATGAGTTAATGAATTATGATGCAGCTATAGCTAGTAGAATTATAGAAATGTGCAAAGAAAATATAATTGAGTTTAAAAATGTACCTAATAGGAGATTACAAAGGGGGGTATAGCAAGTGCCAAGAAATACTTTAGGCTCCAAAGATGAGATTTGGAAAGATATCAAAGGGTATGAAGGTTTATATCTAGTCAGTAACTTAGGTGATGTATATAGTTGCTTATCAAATAAAAAATTAAAACCTGGAAGTGATAACGGCTATTTAAAAGTAAATTTATGTAAGAATAACAAAGTGAAACAATTCACTGTGCATAGATTAGTTGCATTAGCATTTTTACCTAATGAAAATAATTATCCATGCGTTAATCATAAAGATGAAAACCCCAGTAATAACAATGTTAATAATTTAGAATGGTGCACTTACAAATACAATAATAATTACGGAAGCATACGAGAGAGAATCAGTAAAACATTAAAAGGTAAAAATGCAGGTAAAAAACATCCTATGTACGGAAAGCATCATACACTTGAAAGCAAAAAAGAAATGAGCAAAAAGTTAAGTAAACCTGTTATATGTATAACTACAGGGGAAATATTTAATTCTTTAAAAGAAGCGAGTATAAAAACTGAAACATCTTACTCTAGTATAAGTGACTGTTGCAGAAATAAAAAACAATCAGCTGGGAATCATCCAGTAACAGGTGAAAAACTAAAATGGGAATATTATAAGAAATAAAGGAGGATGATTTTATGCCACGCAACACCTTGGGTGACCTAAACAATCATTTATTCGCTCAATTAGAACGTTTAAATGATGAAGAGATAACAGGAGAAAAATTAGAAGATGAAATTACAAGAAGCAAAGCAGTCATAGGAGTTTCAAAACAAATTATTGCTAATGCAAATGTTGTATTAAGAGCAAAATCAATACAACTAGAGTATGGAAAAGATAAAAAAGAAATTCCTAAAATGCTTGAAGGTGGTGAGTAAAAAATAGAATGGGAAAATCAATTCATAGATGGAGTGATGAAGAAAAAGAATATCTTAAAGAAATAACTCCAGGTAGACATCACAAAGAAATCACTGATTTAATGAATGAAAAATTCGAATACAAGTTTGAAGTTAAGCAAATAAAAAATGCAATTAAAAGGTATGGATATAACACAGGTTTTAATGGCCAATTTAAAAAAGGACACAAAACATGGAATAAAGGAACTAAAGGACTTACAGGTCCAAATAAAACTTCTTTTAAAAAAGGTAATGAGCCATGAAATAAAAAGAAAATTGGTAGTGAAAGAATTGATATTAATGGATATATCTTAATTAAAGTAAAAGAACCTAATGCGTGGAGATTAAAGCATAGAATTATGTATGAAAAATATCACAATGTTAAATTAACATCGGATGATGCAGTTATATTTGCAGATCAAAACAAATTAAATTTAGAAAAAGATAATTTAATATTGATTAGTAAAAGTCAGTTGCTAAAAATGAATAATGAAAAATTAATTTTTAATAATAAAGAATTAACTAAAACAGGAGCAAATATAGCTGAATTAATGATGAAGGTTGACGAAAGGAAAAAGAAAAATGAATAGTGTAGTTTTAGTTGGAAGATTAACAAAAGACCCAGAGTTAAGATACATACCTAATTCTGGAACACCTGTTGCTACTTTTACAATAGCAATAGACAGAGATTATAAGAAAAAAGACGGAACAAAAGAAACAGATTTTATACCTATTGAAATTATAGGAAAAGCAGCTGAATTTTGTGCTAATTATATAACAAAAGGTAGATTAGTTGCTATTCAAGGAAATCTTAGAGTTGATAGATATCAAACTCAAGATGGAGAAAATAGAACTTTTACTAAGGTTAGTGGTAGAAGTGTACAAGCATTAGATTATCCGAAAGATAATCAACAAGGAACAAATAATATAACAAATCCAGGGTTAGATCCAAATGGATTTCAAGCTATAGATGATGATGACATACCTTTTTAATTTAAAGGGGGAGTATAAATGATAATTAAATTTTTAGAAATAAGTTTAATTTTCTGTATAGGTTTTGTGGTTGGAGCATGGTGGTGTGCTAATGCAGAAGGAGATGATTAAATTGATTTGCAAAATAGAAACCTTAAAAAAAATAGCAGAAAAGTATCCGACACTTACAATTTTAGAATTTATAGAAACTTATAAGGGGGTAATCAAATGAACATAGGGGGGTTATGTTAGGAGTAAAAGGCTAAATATGAAAAAAAGCCGAACAGAATTAGCAAACGCAGTTGGTGTTACAGAAAGTTATATAGCAAAATTAGAAAATGGAAAAATTACAAATCCAACTCTATTTGTTTTAAAAGGACTTTCAAAAGCTTTAAATGTATCGCCATTAGAATTTTTTAAATAGGAGAGGATGTAATGGAAAATATTGCGGTACAAGAAACAATAAGTTTTTTATCAAACACATTTCCAAAAATTTATTCTAGTTTATATTTAAAATATTTAAAACAATATTCTGAACTGCATAATATTAATAAAACTCAATTAAAAGCATTAGTTTTTTTAAAAGGTAATAGTGAAATAAACATGACAGAATTATGTGCTAAGTTAAATATAGAAAAAGGCAGTTTAACTAGTTTAATAGATGATTTGAGTGAAAAGGGATATGTTTGCAGAGAAAAAACTGTTAATGATAGAAGAAAATATATAATAGTTTTAACTAAAGAAGGCAATCAAATAGCTAAAAATTTTATAGAAAAATTAAGCAATAATTTAGAAAATAAATTTTCAAAATTAAATAAAGAAGATATAAAAAAATATTTATATGCTATGAAATTTCTAGAAAATTTGATAGACAAAGATTTAGATTAAATACTTATTTAAAAATAGGGGGAATTAATTTGAAGGAAATTAGATTAAAACAATTATCAATCAGCAATTTTAAAGGCATTTCCAAACTAGACATACAATTCAAAGACATAACAACTTTATCAGGAATGAATGCAACAGGAAAATCAAGTGTATTTGATGCATTTACATGGCTTTTATTCGATAAAAACAGTAAGGGTGATAGTAAATTTGAATTAAAACCTTTAGATAAAAATAACGAGTATATAAGAGGTTTAAATCCACATGTAACAGGCATTTTAGAAGTTGATGGTATAGAAACAAAGTTGTCAAAAGAATACAAAGAAAAGTGGACTTCTAGAAGAGGAGAAAGTGAAAAAGTATTCGATGGCAATACAACAAAATATGAAATTGATGATGTTCCAGTTAAAAAATCAGATTACAACAAAAAAATAAATGAGATAGCAGATGAAGAAACTTTCAAATTATTAACTAATCCATTCCATTTTCCTAATTTGGCTTGGAAAGAACAAAGAAAAGTTATCTTAGAAGTTGCTGGAGGAGATATATCCATAGAAGATGTTATAAAAGGCGATGAAGAACTAAAATTAGTTAAACAAGATCTAGAACAAGAAGATGTATCTAAGCTGATAGATAGTAAAAAAGGTAGTATGAAGAAATTACGAGAAAATAAGAAATCAATTCCTTATAAAATTCAGGAGTTAATGGAAACAGTAGTTGACTTTGATGTAAAAGAAGTTGAACTGAAAATATCAGCTAAAGAAAGCAAATTAAAAGATATAGATAAAAAAATAAGTGATATAGCTAATAGTAGTAAAGAACTAATAGCTAAAAGAGATGAAGTGATGAAAAAAATTAGCGCAAATGAAAAGCTAATTGAAGATGAAAGACAAGCAGATAGAAAAGTATATGACAATAAAATAAGAGAATTACAAGAGAAAATAAAAAAAGAAGAAAAAGAGTTATACTCATGTGAACATAAAAAAAATGAATATGACTATAAAATAAAAAATTTAACAAATAAATTTAATTTTTTAGAAAATGAAGCATCCAAATTAAGAGAACAATTCAGTAAGATACAATCAGAAAAAGTTGACTTTAGTAGTATAAAGACGGAGTGTCCTACTTGCAAACGACCATTCGAAGAATCAGACATAGAGGAAAAACAATCAGAGTTAGAAAAAAATTTCAACCTAGATAAAGCTAAAAGAAAAAAAGAAGTTATAGAACAAGGCAAAATAAAAGTTAAAGAACAAGAAGATATCAAAGAAGATATTGAAAACTATACTGTAGAGATTTCCGATATAGAAAACAATATCAATATTAAAAAAGGAAATATAAATTACCTGGAAAAACAAATATCAAATTTAACATATACACCAAGTGAAACTTCTAAAGAAAAAATTTTAAAACTCAAAAGAGAAAATAACAAGCTTTTAGATAGTTTAGGAACATATGAAACGGAAGATAATTCAATACTTCTAAATGAAAAGGATGAAATCAACAAAGAATTAAAAGATTTATACAGTCAATTAGGAGCAGTTGAAAATAATAAGAAAGTAAATAAAAGAATAGAAGATTTAAAAGCAGAAGAAAAGCAACTTGGAGTAGAAATAGCAAGACAAGAAGGGCTTATAATGCTATACGAAAAGTTTATAACTAAAAGAGTAGAACTTTTAGAGAAAAATATAAACAAACACTTTAAGAATGTTAGCTTTAAATTATTTTCTACACAAGTGAACGGAGCTATTGCAGAAACTTGTGAGGCAACGATAAATGGAGTACCTTTTTCTAATGCAAATACTGCAGGTCAAATAAACGCTGGTATAGATATTATAAATACTTTATCCGAGTACTTTGGATTAATTGCACCAATATTTATTGATAATAGCGAATGCGTAAATAAAATAGCAGATACTAAAGGTCAATTGATTAAGTTGGTAGTCACAGAGGATAAAGAAATAAAAATAAATGAATAGGTGTAAAAATGAAATGGAGCATAGAAGAAGAAAAGTTTTTAGAAGAAAATTATAAATTAATATCAGATGAAGAAATAGCAAAATATTTAGAGCAAACATTATCTTCAGTTAGAGGAAAGGTTAATTTTGAAAAAGCTAAGAGACATAAACAAGATAGATTGACTAAGAAAAATAACTATCTAACAGAAGAACAAAGGAAAGAAAAAGTTAAACGTATATTGTTACTAGCAACAGGAGTTTTATTAGATTAGGAGAGTGACGAGTATGAATCAAATTGCTAAACAACAAAAAAATCAAGTAAAGACAGTAGAAACATTAATGTCCAAGAGTGATGTAAAAAGTAAATTTACAGATGTATTAGGTAAAAAAGCTCCAGGGTTTATAGCATCTATAATAACAGCAAGTAAAAACAACTTAAAAGATGTAGAACCAGGATCTATTTTAAAAAGTGCAATGACTGCTGCAACATTAGATTTGCCGATAGAACAAAATTTAGGATTTGCTTATTTAGTACCTTATAACAATAAAGTTAACGGACAATGGATTAAACAAGCACAATTTCAATTAGGTTATAAAGGATATATACAGTTAGCTATTAGAAGTGGCCAATATAAAACTATAAATGCTATAGAAGTTTATGAAGGTGAAATTAAAAAGATTAATAGATTAACTGGAGAAATTGAATTAAATGAAAATGAAAGTGAAATAGACAGAAGTAAAGTTATTGGATATATGGCTTATTTTAGACTTATAAACGGCTTTGAAAAATCATTATATATGAGTAAAGAAGAAGTAGAAGCACATGCTAAAAAATATTCAAAGGTTTATGCAAGTGGTAAAAGCTGTTTATGGAAAACTGATTTTGATGCAATGGCAATAAAAACAGTGCTTAAGAGGTTAATAAGTAAGTATGGAATTATGAGTATAGAAATGCAAAAAGCTGTACTAAGTGATCAAGCAATTATAGATGAAAATGATAACTTGATTTATGCTGATAATCCAGAACATGAAATGGAAGAAAAGGCTAATAAAAAAACTATAGATATGGATGAAGTTATAGATGCTGAAGTTGAAGAAGTTGTAGAAGAAAATACAAAAGAACAACAAGAGGAAGAATGTCCATTTTAAAAGTATTGAATAGTGGGAGTAAAGGTAATTGTTATTTACTTATTACTCCCAATGAAACATTAATAATTGAAGCAGGTATTAGATATAAAGACATATTAAAAGGTCTTGATTTTAAATTAGATAAAGTTGTTGGATGTTTAGTAAGTCATGAGCATAAAGATCATTCTAAATCGATTGAAGATTTAATAAAAAACGGTATAGACATATATTCCTCCAAGGGGACTTTAAAAACATTAGGTATAGAAAACTATAGAAGTAAAGTTATAAAGGCTAATAAAAAGCAACAAGTAGGCAATTTTACTATTCTACCGTTTGATGTGGTACATGATGCAGAAGAACCGCTTGGATTTCTAATAAAACATCAGGACATAGGAACTTTATTATTTATAACTGATACTTGCTATTGTGAATACAACTTCAAGAACATAGATAATATCTTAGTTGAATGCAATTATATAAAAGAAAATTTAGAAGAATATTGTATAGAAACAAGTTTAAGTGCACGTATAAAAGATACACACTTTGAACTTGAAAATGTAATTAAATTCTTAAAGGCAAGTGATTTAAGTAAAGTTAAAAATATAATGTTACTACATTTAAGTGCAAAACATGGAGATGATGTAGTAATGAAAGAAAAGGTAGAAGAAGTAACTGGAATACCTGTTACGATAGCAGAAAAAAAAATAGAAATAAATTTATAAGGGGGATAGTTATATAGGAGGGGGAAATATGAAATTATTAAAAGTTATAGAACGAAATGGTCATTACAGTCTAGTATTTGATAAACTACCTAAAATGACATATGAAAAAATAAACAGAGATTATGTAGGAACAATTTTAAATGATAATGGGGATGTTGCATTTTGTGATTATCTTAAATATTCAACATATGGTGGGGCTTTTGGAGATGCAGAGTTAACATTAGATATGAAAGATGGGACACAAGAAAAAATAAAAAGCAATTGGTGGGATAGCTATATATGTGAAGAGTTTATTAATATTGGTATAGGAGACATTGATGAATTAGAAGATTGCTTTGTATTTAAAGGTACTCACGTAAAAAAACAAATATTATCAGACATGCTAAAAGAATATCTAAAAACAGATAAATTTTATAATAGTTCTGAAATAAGAAAATGGGTTAAATCTTATGGGGAATGGTTTGATTTAATAAATGATTACAATAAAAATTTAATGATAAATAAAAAAGGAAGAATAGTTAATAAATATTCAAAAGAGAATGAATTTAAATCATTTTTAATATGTAAATACTTTGAAAAATATAAGAAGAATGTTTATATACTCGAAATTAAATATAGAGATAAGTTAGGAATAAGGAGAAAAGTAGAGTTAAATCCTAAAGAGGTATATATTAAATCCTTAAATATTTCAGAAAAAGAAGCATGGAAGCTTATAGAAAAAAATTGCCACTACACTATATATGTATCTAAAAAATAATGATAAACGATATAAGATAAATAAACTTATAAATGATTAAGAGAAATTGTATAGGAGGGAAAAATGCAAGTAGATAAATATGTATCAGAATATAGAAGAGTATTAAAGATAGTAGGACGTGACGAGATGGAACTTCAAAAAGACTTTTTAGAGCATTTAATCCAAAGGGATAAAGACAACATAGAGACATTACAATCAGTAAATGCACCAAATGATAGTGAGGCAATGACTAAAGCAAAAGATAGATTAAGACGTAATGAGATGGAATTGATAGCAGTTAAGAAAGTATTAGCAGAATAATACTTAAAAATAAATATCCTAGGATGCAAAATATCCTAGGATTATGAAAGATGATGATGAAATATGGCAAAGAGAGCAACTGATTTAGAGTTAAGAAAACTAAAAAGATTATATAGAAAAGGATATAGTGTTTTAGAAATATCATATCATTTAGATCGTTCAGAAGAATTTGTAAAAATACATATTAAAAATATAAAACAAAGCAGAAGAAAAAGTAAATAAGATTGTGGGGGAAGAAAATTTGAAGATTTGGCAGTATATAGCCTTTATGAGTAAAGGGCGAGTAGAAAATGATAGAGATAAAGTTTTTAAATATTTACTATCAAATTTAAAACATACATGTGATGTTATAACAGATTTAATGCAAGAAGATTTATGTAAAAACAGTTTTTATATAGAAAACTGTAAAAAATATAAAGATTGTATATGTTGTTTAAATTGTTTTTTAGATGAGGAGGTTGAAAATGAAAATTTGCCAGGAATGTAATAGAGAATATGATAATTCACAAACTGTTGGAGATTTCTTTGGAGTATGCGATGAATGTTATAAAGAAGAGTATAAAAAAGTAGAATACAACAAATACATAATGCCACTTTTAGAAGGAATTAATAAATTTACTGTTACAGAACAAATGATGAAAGTAACAGAAGAACAAGCTGAATTTATTGGGGCGGTAGCAAAATTTGAAGCAGAAGGTGGAACAGATAAAGATAAAGAGCATATAATTGAAGAATTTTTCGATAACATACAAGCCTCATTAGGTGTTTTAGACAAGATGGGATTAATAGATTTATTAGAAGAGGGACGAATAAAACATATAGCAAAATTAATTGATAGAGGTTGGAAATTCAAAGCGATGTTATAAGTGGGGTGAAAGCAATATTGAATAAAGAAGTTTTCAAAGAAGTTGATGAAATATTAAAAAATCTAAAATATATTGATATTTACATAAAAGAAAAAGAATATCAAATAGAAAAAATAAAAAATGGAGATAGAGGAGCGATACAAGCAGTCTGTAATGATCTATTTAAATCTTCTCCAACTAATTCAATTTCTAGCCGAGTTGAAAACGAAGTAATAAGTAGAGATAGATTAATTGCACAGCTAGAAGGGGAAATCTATGAACAAGGTAAAAATAGAAGACTTGTAATAAATGCTTTGAGTGAAATGGGAGAGAGTGAAAGATTTATTTATCAAGAGGTTTATCAAGAAGAAAAATTACTTTCACAAATAGCTCAAGAAAATAATTGTTCTGTAGCAAAAATTTCATATATGAGAAAAGATTTTATAAACAAAATGGCCATAGTTCTATTAGGGCCAAAAGTATTGGAGGGGGAAAGATGATTATACATAAATCAATAATACATGTACTAGATAAAAATAGTGATAGTCCAATATTAAATGACTATGAATGTAAAAATAGCTTAGAAGTAGATAAGTTTTTCCAAAAAATAATAAATAGAGTATCAAAAGATGATGATCTAAGAAAAGCAATATTTAATGATTACAGCAACAATATAGTTAAAAATTGTTGTGAACAAATTATATATGACGAAAACACATTTTTAAAAAATTCAAAAGAAATAGCAGCATATTTATTTGATATTATGCAACAAAGTGAAGGAATAGATTCTTGCGATTTAGCAATCTGTTTATATAGTGTAAAAAACGAAAAAAATGTAGCAATAATAAAACTTGATTATAGAAAAAATTATACACATTCAATTGATTTTATAGAAAATAAATTCAATATACAAATAATATCAAATGAAATTGGAATACCTGAAACTAGCAAACCAAAACAGTGTGCATTAGTTGGAGTTAGTGGGATAAATGATTATTATCATTTTAGATTGTTAGACAAAGATGCTGAAAAAGACCAACTTGAAACTAAATTTTTAACAGATTTTCTAAATGCTAAGAAAATAGAAGATTCTAAATATAAAACAAAATTATTTAAGAAAACTACAGACAGTTGGATAACAAATGCAATAATAGAAGATTTGAAAATGGCTGAAGATATAAGGGGCATGCTTAATTTTTCTTTAAAAGAAAAAGAAACTATGGATGTTAAAAATTTTGCCAACAATAATATACAAGATAAAATGTTACAAGAAAGTTTCAAAGATCTTATGAAAGAGAGAAATTTAATAGAAAGCTTTAAAATAGACAAAAAATGGATTGAAAAGAAACTTAAAAGTAGAAGTATAAAAATTAATACTGGATTTAGTATAAAAGGAAATTTAGCAGATTTTGAGGATCCAATGAAATATAGTTTTAGAAGAAATGAAAACGGAACATACGACATAGTATTAAAAAATATATCTTTTTATGAGGAGAAATAAAAAATGACGAAGGAAGAAAAAAATCAATTAGCAGAAGAAAATTTGGGTTTAATTTATGCAGTTATAAATAAAAAATTTAATTTTGAAAATGTTACAGAAGAAGATAAAAAAAATTATTTTGAGGAAGGAATGATAGGTTTAGCAATAGCAATAAATAATTATGATACATCAGTAGATTCAAAGTTTTCCTCTTATGCTTTCACATGTATCAAAAATGAAATATGTAAATATATAGACAAACAAAAATGTTATAAAAGGAAAACAGATTCTGAATATAAAAAATCAATCGATGAATATATAGATGGAGATAAAAAACTAACATATAAAGATATTTTAGTAAATGAAAAGGAAGATTATATTTCTTTAATCAACAAAGAATACATTTTAAATACAATTGAACAAATAGATATAAAAGATATAAAATTTATAGTTTCAAAACGAATTGAAGGATATACCTACAAAGAAATAGGAATTGCACTTGAAATTAGTAAACAAGCAGTACATACAAGAATAAAAAATTTAAAAAAGAATTTGCTTGCATCAGGAGTAATAATATAAGGCGGTGAGTAAAATGGAATTTGAATGTGAAAACCTAACAACTCTAGGATGCCCAAGAATGGATGCAGTAAAAGAACTAATGCTACTGGAACAAATAGAAAATAATGTAGAACTGGATTTAAATAATATATGCAAACGACAATGCTGCAAAGACTGCGATAACAAATGCAGTTATGAATGTGGCAGAGTAAAATATTTAGATCCAGTAGAACAATTTAAGAAAGAAGAAATAGGACAAGTTAAATATAAGCAATTAAGTTTTTTCTAAAGGAGGTTGAAGTGATACTAAGTAAAGTAAATGAAATTGTAGAACTGGCAAGAGTTTATATGATAGCTTACAAGTTAGAGCCTATGGAGGCTATAGAATACGCAATAAAAGATATAGAAGAACATGATAAGGAGATAGAATAATGAGAGAAATTAAGTTCAGAGCATGGGATGACAAAAGAAAAATAATGTATCCTAATGCACAAAATACATATGACTTTATGGTTAGCGAAGGCGGTTGTATGGAAGAAAGTTTTAAATGTGTTTTAAAAGACGATAATTATAAAGTTATGCAATATACAGGATTAAAAGATTATTATGGTAAAGAGATATACGAGGGAGATATAGTGAGATTGGAAGGAGTAGACGATAGAGAAATTGGTTCAACATGGGAGCATATAGGAAAAATAGTATATAAACGAGGAGCATTCTTTATTTGTTATTTTGATTATTATGCAGATGGAGACGAAGAATTGATATGTGATGCCCAAGTTGAATTTGGTACAGTAATAGGAAATAAATTTGAAAATCCAGAACTATTGGAGGGAAAATAATATGAGCGAAATGAGAAGAATAGATTATATATTAAATGCTAAAGATCCAATACAAACCATAATAGATGAAATAGCAATAGATTGTGAAAGTTGTCCCGAATCCAAAACTTATGACTGTGGTGAGGACTGTGAATATTTTTTAAGAGAATATTTAGAAGAAGAAATAGAAGTAAATAAATCAGATACAAAAACAACCCTACAAAAAGCTTTAGATGATGTAAGAAAACAGCCGTTAAAAACTAAAGGTGAATTGGATAATATAAAAAATGACTCAGTAAATCCATTTATGGAAGAATATAAAAAAATAGTAACTGACACAATGGAATTATGTAAACGCAAAAATGCAGATTATGGAAATGCAACAGATAAATCATTTAAACAATTTGGTGATATAAGTTATCAAGTTAGATGTTTTGATAAATGGAATAGAATAAATACATTATTAAAGAATGGAAAAGCTGAAGTATCTGAATCATTAGAGGATAGTTTATTGGATCTAGGCAACTATTTATTCCTTTGGGTTACAAGCAGAAGATTAAATAACGAAGGTGATGAGATTGAATAGAGTTGGTGAAGTTAATTATAATAGTTTTGGAAGCGAAATGATAATTGTTAAATATGATGGATGTATGAATATCAATGTATTCTTTCCAGAATATAATTGGACTGCTAAAAATAGAATTCATAAAGATTTTAAAGTAGGAAAAATATCTTGTCCTTATGAAAGAAGAACTTGGAATATTGGATTTATAGGGGAAGGTAAGTATGAAGTAAGTAAAGATGGGAATACGACTAGATGTTATGATGTGTGGCAAAATATGATACAAAGATGCTATGATAAAAAATTTCAAGAAAAATATCCAACCTATAAAAATTGTAATATGCCAGATGAGTGGTTAAACTTTCAAAACTTTGCTGAATGGTATGAAAAGAACTATTATGAGATACCTGGGGAAATAATGTGTTTGGATAAAGATATTCTTATAAAAAGAAATAAAACGTATTCTCCTGAAACTTGTGTATTTGTTTCTAATAGAATTAATAATTTATTTGTAAAGAATGATGGTAATAGAGGTAAATATCCAATTGGTGTTAATCTTTACAAAAGAACAAATAAATATCGTGCATATTGCAATATATATGACAAAAAAACTAAAAGATACAAAAATAAACACTTAGGATATTTTAGTAGTGTTGAAGAAGCATTTAAAGTCTATAAAGAATTCAAGGAGGAATATATAAAACAAGTTGCAAATGAAGTAAAAGAATATATACCAAAAAAGTTATATGATGCTATGTATAAATATGAAGTGGAAATAAATGATTAATAGTTGGTATTTAAACAGAGAGATAGAAAGATTAGAAAAAGAAAAATAGGAGGAGAATTAATGGAAGAAATAAGACAAGCATTAGAAGTATTAAAAAGAGAATGTAGTAGCCATGACAAATGTGAAGATGGAGAATGTAAAATATTGAAATTATTACCTAGTCTTGATATATGCCCGTTATATCAAAATAATCCAGAAGAGTGGGAAATAGAAGAAAGAGGAAGATAATTGAAATATTGGAGCAAAAAAAGAGATAACTTTAATATCCTAGGATTTGATTCCTAGGTGAAAGGAGAAATTATGAATAAAATAGAATTAAAAGAAAATCAAATAATAAAAGTTAGAAGAGGAGCATATGCACGATTTGTAAACGGAAAGGAATTTGTAGATACTTCATTAAATATAACATCTTTAGAAGATTTTACAATGGATTTAAGACATAAATATATGAAAGAACTAGATATAGTAGCAGTATATGAAGCAAATGAAATAACTGATGGTCTAGAAATAATTTGGGAAAGAAAAAAATAATAGGAGAATAAATAATGACATACAAAGCAAAGGTTGTAAAAAATAGAAACAATAAATATAACATATATGTAATTGATGGAAAAGAAGAAGTTCCAATAGTACGTTATATTAATGTTTCTTTAAACAACAAAACACCTCTATTCAACATATTAGCATGGGAAACTTGTGAATCTGTTTCAGATGAAGGCTGCGATAATACTATTTGCCCTGTATATGAAGTACTTGGATATTGCATTCAAGAAGAAGTTCCTCCGTCTTGGAATATAGAAGAAGGAGAAAAAGATGAATAGAGCAATAGGGGATATAATTATCCTAGTTGTAATAGGATTATGGATAATAAGTAAGTTATATATGTAGGAGGATAAAATGAATAAATCAGATTTAAAAATGGAATTATTGTAAATTAGCAGAAATAGAAGAATGATATATATAAGGTGATAATATGAGAAAAATCTTAGGAGGAAAGGAGAAAACTTGCCCTCTTTGTGGGGGCATGATGTTCTTTTTAGAAATAAATTACATAGTAGCAAGTCAATGTAAAGAATGTGGCTGCTTAATTAAAGGTAAAATGGAGGAGGAAGTTAAAATCTATGAAATGCAAGTATGCAACGAAAATGGGGAAGGAAATAAAATGTTCTAAAATTAATGACTTATGTATGTTTTTAGATCCTGATGAAAAGAAATGTAGACAACTTAATGGCCAAGGACCTATAAAACAAACTAAACCTGTAGATACAAAGGAAAAGAAAATTGTAAAAAGTACATATTTAGCATTAGCTTTATCATGGTTAAAAATTAAATTCACAAGAGATTATCAAGGAAATTATGTATTTGAAAGAACAGAAAAATTTAACTATGCATGGGCAAAATTAAATCATTTGAGAAAAGAATTAGAAGAATGGGATGATGAATAATGGCTGGATTTATAGCAAAACAACCTAACGGATTATATTGTAGATTTTCAACTGTAGTAGGCACAGTAACGAATTGGAATATGACAGAAAAAGATTATGTAAGAGTTCTAATGATGAGAGGTTATGATGGAACTCAAGCGGCTATTGAAGCAAGAGAAGTAATAGAAGACTATTTACAACCATTTAGTGAAGTACTGAAATGTTTTAGACCAATAAATGATACAGTAGAAGAATTTACAGAATGGGTAAAAAGAGTAGGTTATAAAGAAAATGATTTAGATGATTGGATTGAAAGTTGGAATCTTAGAAAAATGGAAATAGAGGAGGGATGTTAAATGACAGAATTAAAAGTAAAATTAATGGCTCATACGCCTAATCCAGATGCAATAGTTGCAGCAGCAGCTAAATTATGTTACTCACCAGTAGGAGTAGACGGAATAATGGAAAAACTTACAGATAAAGAAGTAGCAAAATTTGTAGAACATTTAGTAAGTATGGGACATGAATCTCCAATAGAACATGTTACATTTACTTTCGGAATTGAAGGAATATCAAGAAGTTGTTCTCACCAAATAGTGAGACATAGAATAGCAAGTTTCTCACAACAATCTCAAAGATATGTAAAACTTGATCAGTTTGAATATATAATCCCACCAGAGATAGCTAAAGATTCATATACAAAAGGAATATTCATAAAACATATGGAAGAATCTCAAGATACATATGATAAGTTAGTAGATGCTCTTATAGATAATAAAATAGAAAACAGATACCCTACATGGTTTGAAGATACTGAAGAAGAATATATGGCTTTAGATAATCAAAAACTATTAAATCTGAATCAAAATATTCGTAACTTATGGGCAAAAAAACATAAAAAAGAATACAATGCAATAGAAAAAGAAGCTATAGAAGATGCTAGATATGTATTTCCTAATGCTTGTGAAACTAAAATGGTTACAACAATGAATGCTAGAAGTTTATATAATCTATTTAATAAAAGATGTTGCAATCGCGCCCAATGGGAAATAAGACAAGTAGCAGATGAAATGCTTAAGTTAGTAAAAGAAGTAGCACCTGTATTATTTAAAAACGCTGGAGCACCTTGTACTAAAGGTAAATGCCCTGAAGGTAGCATGAGTTGTAAAAATCCTAGAAAGTAGGTGGAATTATGAGACCAATTTGGGACGAGTATTTTATGGATATTGCTGAAATAGTAAAGAAACGTTCAACATGTATTAGAAGACAAGTAGGAGCTGTTATTGTAAAAGACAAACAAATTCTAGCTACTGGTTATAATGGATCACCTAAAAAATTAAAACATTGTGAAGAAATAGGATGCAAAAGAGAACAACTAAAAATACCATCAGGACAAAGACATGAACTTTGCAGAGCTTTACATGCTGAACAAAATGCAATAATTCAAGCAGCACATAATGGAGTAAATATAAATCACTCAACATTATATGTAACTACAAAACCTTGTGTATTATGTGCAAAGATGTGTATAAACGCAGGAATAGAAAAAATAGTTTATTTAGGAGATTATCCCGATGAATTATCAAGTGAAATATTAGAAGAAGCAGAAATTGAATTAGTTAATTTTGATAAAAAATAAAATTAAATAGACTTATAGAAATGGGCTAGCTACTTAATTCTAGCCTATTTTTTATTGTCGAAAAATAAATTTGAAAAAGTTTTAAAATGAGGTTGACAATAAACGGGGTTTTATATATAATATAAGTATAATAAATAATAAGAAAAGGGGTTAAGAAAATGATGAAAGTACAAAAAATGAATGGAAGTATAGTAGAAATGGAAGAAAACATAAAAACGTATGATTGGGTATCAGGAGAAATCGAATACGATTTAGTTTATGACGAAGATGGAGATTTATTTGGAGTTGTAGCAGATGATGTAGAACAAGAAATACTTGATGACATAGTAGAAAGACCATATGGATATGACTTTCCAGCAACAGTTGATGAATATTTAGCATAATAACAACAAGGAGCATTTGCTCCTTCTCTAAACCAGCTACCGAAAGGTAAAGGTCTAAAGCCCTTGTAAATTGGCGATAGGAGAAAAGGCATACTTTCTGATATGATTTAATCATGTTAAGAAAGTAAAATAAATAATATAAAGGCGAAGTTGACAAGTTCTCGTCTAGATAAAAGGTCAACAAAGTAAAGGGGGAAATATGAAACCAGTAGTAATAATGAATCAAGCACATAGCTTAATGCAAGATCAACAAGCAGTACTAGACAAAACTTTTCCACAAGGATTTGACATCTTAGGTGTACCAACAGACGGATGGACATTACAACAACAATTAGACATAGCACAAGATTTAGTAGGAAAAACAGTTGTATTTGTATCACCAGTACCAGTTTTACTTGCAAAAGCAACAAAATTAGGAGTGGATGCTTATGTATTCCACAATGACAATCGAGATAAGAAACAACTTCCTAACGGAAAAATTATCATGGTAGTAGCACAAACAGGTTGGCAACTTGTACACATTTAGGTAGAAAGGGTTATAGAGGTTATCCTTAATAAAAACCTCTTACCAGTATTAAACAACAAGGGGGTTTTGAAATGGGTTATTACAAAGATTTAAGAAATGCTTTAAACAGCACTAGAATGGGAGATAAAACTAGCAAGGAATACAAATTAGTGATGGAAGCAAGAAAGCCATTAATGGATATACTTTTCTATCATCAAGATGAACCAAGCCATCATTTTGAGAGAACAGAATTTATAGATAGTAAATTATTATCAAACATAGGCAACTGGGGAACTCCAGAACTTGTTAAAAAAGTTTACAACCAAATTATTAGATATAGATCAGATATATTTAAGGGAATAAGTATGATGCCAAGTAATCCAAGTATGAGAGATGCTTACAAATCAAAATGCACTATGGATTTCAGAAAAGCATTATATAGAAAATGTGGAATTTTACATTTCATGAAAGATGACTTTACTTATGAGGCTTATGTATATCATTTTGATGATGAATGGGGAACACCTTGGAACTGGCTAGTAATGAAATATGAATTTTATAGAAAATATCTTATAGAATATAGTAGAAGAACAGGTGAGGGATTTTATGAAAAGGATTTACATAATCCTGAAAAACTTTTAAAAGATTTAAAAGATGTTCCTAAATCTTATGGATTAGAAGAAACAAAAGATGCTATAAGAAACTGCTTAATAGAAGCATCAAAATATATCAAAGAATAAGGAGGATTTATATGAGTTATTTTGCAGAAGCAGATGGAAGAAACAAGGTTATAACTGTTTCACCATATAAAAAAATAAAGGCGAACCCACTATAATACTCGTCTTAATATAAGGGTGGAGGAAAGGAGATTTATATGAGTAAATACAGTAAATGTTTTATATGTAAGTATTATTATTTAGCATCTATGTTAAGTGCAAAATGTACAAAGAAAGGAACTTTAGTTCCTGGAGGTTGTAGTTGCTTTACAAAAAGAATGTAAGCCTAGCGAAAGCTGGGCTTTTAGTATCTATAAGGAGACTGGAGGTATAAAATATGCAAGAAGGAAAAGAAATGGAATTAGACATCACATATTTTTTATGTGAAGTTTTAGCAACAAGTAAAATAGCTTATAAACATATAGATAAGCTATATAGTCAAAATAAAGAGAAATATCTTAAATTAGCTAGAAATCATAAATATTACAAAATCGAGCTTGATGGAACGATTGAACAAGAGTTTTATTTTAAAAAAGCATTGGGAATTATTTTAGATAATGATGTAAAAAACACATCATGGCTTTTAAGAATGACTTATAAAAAGTCAAATCAATTAGTTAAAAACTCTAATATTGTCAATTTGAGTGATTTTTTAAAGCAAAATAATCCTAAATCTTTTAAAAATAATGAAATAGATGGATTTTTATTAGCAGTACTTGTTTTAGCACAATTAGAAGGTAAAGAAATTAATTTTCATGATGGATTATACCAAGACTTTTGTAATTCACTATTAGTCAGAAATGAATATCTTGCAAAAGATTATCCAATTTTATATAAAAATATAAGTAAAGAAGATAAAAAAGAGTTAAAAGATATCGAACTTAAATTTAAAAACATATATCCAGAATTTAATTTTAACGGATTTACTTATGTAATTTTAGAAGAAGGCAAAATTATGCTTGAAAAAATGACAGAAGAACAAATATTTAATGTTTCGTTTGAATATATTTATGATCTAGAGGATATAGCATTACCTTCTTTGATAAATAACGAACTAAAAGATAAAGAAATTCAAGAATTAATTTGTTGTTGGAATTTAACACATAAAGAAATGGACTATAAAGAATTATACAAATTTTTAGGTCCTGCTTTACAAATTAGATATTTACTTAAAGCATATAAAGAAGCTAAAAGATATTGTTTTTCTAATTTAAATGAGGATTTAAAAGAATTAATAGAGAAAAAAGAATCTGAATTAAGTCGAGTAAGAAAAGAAAATAACGACTTAAAACAAGAAAATGCCCGTCTAAAAAAACAATTAGACGAAGAGATTAAGAAACTAGTTGAAGAAAATACTCGATTAGAAAAGAAAAATAATCACTTATTAGAATCTATTGAAAATCAACCAGATGTAGAAGATGAATTACATCAGTTACGAAATTTAATGTTTAATTTATCTACTTCTGAAGATGCTGCATCCAATAATAATGAAGTCGATATAGATAAGTTAAATAATTTGAATGCTATTTGTTTTGGTGGAACTAATAACTGGATCAATACAATGAAGGAGGTTTTACCTAATTGGACCTTTATTGCTGCAGGTGTAGAAAACTTTGATGTTGCTTTACTTAAAGGTAAAAATTACATATTCATAAATACAAAAGTAAATTCTCATGGTATGTACTATAAAGTTATAGAAAATAAGGATAAAAACAGTAAAATAAGATATATAAATACTACAAATAGAGATAGAATTCTAAGAGAAATAGAAAAGGAGATAGAACAATGACAATGGGTGAAAAAATAAAAACAGCAAGAAAAGAAAAGGGATTAACTCAAAAAGGACTTGCTGAGTTGTTAGAAGTATCTGTAGATACTATAAAAAAATATGAAAGAGGAGATAGAACTCCAAGACCAGAAACTTTAAAACAACTGGAGGAAATTCTAGGAGTTAAACTCTTTGAATTAATAAAAAACAAAGTTGTATTAGCAGAGTTTAAAAATACATCTGCTAGAGTATCATCAATTCCTAAAAGTTGGTTAAATGAATTAGGAATCAATGAAGAAAACAGAAAGATAGAGTTATCATTTGATAGAGATAGAATAATTATAAGAAAAATGGGAGATTAAAAATGAAAGAAAAAATACAAATAGTTAATATGAATGTAAAGAAAGCTAAGAGGCTTTAAGTCTCCTAGCTTTTTATTTTTTATACTACACAAACTTTTTTACAATCTGGTCTCCAATAAGGTGGAATCACTGGCATTTTTTTTAGATTAAATGTAAAGTCTTCTGATTTGTTTTTACTTGTACTAGCATTTTGTTCGAGTATGTCGCTAATTTCATTAAAAGGAATATTTCTCATGTTTTTATTTTCTTTATTTAATACACTTATATTATCTTTAATTTCTTCAAATTCCCAATATCTAATTTCTCCGTAACCTTGTGAAGGTTTTTTGCCAAGGTAAAAAATATAATTTTCTAATAAATATTTAATTCTTTCCATATCACCTCTAACATAGAAAGTCAAAGTCTTTACTGACTTTAAAACTATAGGTATATGATAATTTTTAAAGTATCCAGCTCCTAAGTCAACTCTATGTTTAGCTTTTCCAGTAAATTTTATTAGATCATCATTCTTTACATCAAACCTTTTGGACCAACTAGAAATAGTTTCTCTGTCATTTCCAAAACCATAACTTGTACAATAAACGCCATATTGCTTATCTAATATTGTTGATAGCATACTATCTATTTGTTCTTTTGTTCCGTACTTATTTGAACCAAAATAATAGTCATCTTTAAGTAAATCTTTGTACATTGCAGCACTTATAACAGAATCTAATATGATATCATCTATAGCACAAAGAGGGCTTCCTAAATGTGCTATTACTTTGAAGTTTTTAAACATATATTTTCAACCCCCTTTTAAATATAGTTCCTTATTTCAGGATAATGTTGAGCTAACTTTTCAAACTGCTCAGGATAATTTCTTTTTATAAATACTGCAGAACCTTGATTTAACAAATCTTTAGCAGTTAAATAACCTAGTCTTATCCAGCCTTCATCTGTGCAATTATATTTTAATCTAGTATCTACTTTTGAGTAAACAGGGTGAATAGGAGTATTATACATATAAGTTAATGCTGCAACGTCCTCTAGTTTATACCAAGCAAGAGGATAGCATATATTACAGAATGTAGGTATATTAGAAGTAAAAGTCATACCATGAGCTTTTACTGCTCTCATCCTTCTTCTACTTTCATATGCTCTTACACCTATAAAACTTAAATTTCTTTCGTAAGTATTTATACAATTTTCTATAGCATCAAAGAAATAACCTTGTTTACCGAATTGCTTTACAACAGAATCGTCCAAAACTTCAAAAGCAGATACTGGAGAAGTATCTAGAATAAGTTTTATTCCAGTTTGACTAGATACTTTTTCCATAGTTTCAATTGTTCCTGGATAAGATGCATCACTAACATGCCCCCACAATATAATATCTCCTTTATAATCTTTTATATCATGTTGTATTACATCAGCAATTAAAAAGGCCATTACAACACTATCTTTACCACCACTTAAACAAATATACGGTTTATCATATTTTAATAGTTGTTCTTTAACAATTTCTTTTGAGTTTTGTAATTTTCTGAGAAATTGATTAGAGGCAGACCATATTGAACCTATTTCTAAGAAATTATCAAGTGTCATTTTTATAATTTCCCTTCTAAATTTCTAAGCCATTCCCTTATTTCATCTTTGTTTTGTTCTAGATGATTATAATATAACTCAGAACCTTTTTTACCTTCATAAAATACTTCAACTTCACCATGTCCTGTAGCACTTTTACCACCTATAAAAGGCATTTCTTTGAATTTTTCTATTATAGATTCTAAGCAAGATTCTTCTATGTCATTAGAATTTTCTATTACAATTGAAGAAACTAAGTTAGTTCCAGCACTTAATGCTTGCATTTCATATTTCATTTGAACAGGATTATCTTTTTTATCCTTTTTATCTTCTGAATCTTTTATTAAATCATAATTAGCGCATTTTAGATCATCGTGTCTAGTATAGAATATTTCATCTAACATGTCATAAAAAGATACATTACTAGGTTTCCCTGTATACTCAGCTGTTTCTTGGCAAATAGGTTTGAAAATTCCGACTTTCATTTTACCTTCTGGAATTTGATCTCCAATTGCACTTCCAAATAAACTAAGTGGAGTACATAAACGTCTCATTTCTCTTTTTTCACCTATTTCACAAAAGCGCCCGCCTCCTGTAAGAGTTCCACCTGTGAAAAGTAAATAATATAATTTAGGACTTATGCCTTCTTCTGCTATGTCTATTTTTTCTAAGAAATCTCTCATTGCAATACGTCTCATAATTCCTCTAAAAGCATTTCCACTATAAACTGGTATATCTATAAATTCTCCGTTATATTCAAATTTCATACATCTAGCTACTTGCATAGTACCCATTCTTTCGTCTCCATAATGCATAAGCGGGCTTAACAATTTTAATGTTATATCTTTTTTCATTTTCTAATCCTCCTTATTTGCAGCTGCTTCTTTTTCTCTTTGCATTTGTTCTTTTCTTATTTGATTTTGAAGTCTAAGTTTCAAAATTATAATTTGAGTTTCTGATCTAAAACATTTTAATATTTGTTTTTTTATATCTTCGCTCAATTCTGAAATTTCACTAATCATAGCAAATCTTAAACTTCTTACGTCCATTTTTCTACAAAGTTTTTCTACAAAAGTTTCATAACTAGTAGTAGTCATAGCAGTAGATTTTACTTTAGCTGTAAATTCATCCCAAATACCAAGTGCTCTGCTACCTTTTACTTTATCCCAATCTATTTGCGCCCAAATTTCAGATAATGTTGAAACACAATATTGTTGTATGTTTTTATCCATATTATTTTCCCCCCTTTTTAGATTGCTTTTTAAGAGCTTTTAATTTAGCTGCTTGTTCTTTTTGTTCTTTCTGTTTTTGTTTTATATATTCATTTCTACGTTCTGAATTTAGAATATATACAAGTAGCTCAAATTGATATGATTTTCTGTATTTTCTAAATAAAGTTTCATATTCGATAAATTTATCTAATCCAAATTGTTCAATAGCAATAGTTGAATAGTTTCCTGATAATATTTCATCTTTTGAAAATTGCAAATAAGCCTCATTAAGTTTGCCATACAAATATTTCATTTCTTTTACATCAAACAGAAATTCTTTGTCTTCTTGTCTTATATAATACTTCAAAGTGTCTTGATTAACTCTGCATCTAAAAGAATTATGTTTTTTAAATGATACAGTAATGCCTACTACGAATTCACCTTTTACATATTTATCTAAGTCAAATAAATAATTCTCTATATCGTTTTTCTTTAGCAAATACAGATTATCTTTATCTGCAACAAAGCTATTTTTTCTTAAATCAGCATTTTTTATAGTTGATGCACAATCTTGACAGCAATTATTACCATTTATATTTTTACAGAATTCAAAGTTTGTAAAATTACTACTGATAACTTTTTTTACAGGAATACCTTTTGTTATTTCACAACCACACAAAAAACAATTATCTTTTTCTTTAAGTTCTTTTACTTCAACTTTTTTACAGTGTTTAGCTAATATTTGTGTATTATTCACTTAATGTTACACCTCCTTTATTTCAATTATAACATGATTAAATTACCAAAAATTTGCTATTTATTAAAACTTGATTAAATTAAAATATTGTATTTAAAATTCATTTAAAACTTAAAAAAAGTATGCTATAATTATATTAAGATGCATTAATTGTATCAAAGTAAAGGCAGTCTTTTCAGGACTGTCTTTTTTATTTTGAAAAAGGAGATATGTGAAATGAAAGATGTTTTAATAGTAAACTCAGAAACAGAAGATCTCCTAGATAATTTTAAAATAGAAAATGATGAAGAGTTAGTTATTCAGAAACAATCTAAAAAATTAACTCCGAAACAGAAAAGATTAATTAATAGAAAAAATGATTTAAAGAAGTATTGCAACAAGCAAGGAGGCTTTGTTCATATGTTTTATGTAAATAGTAAACTGTTATTTTATAATTTAAATATAGATAGACCTAATATAGCCAGATTGATTTATTTAGCTACTTATTTAGACTATAATGACAGACAAGCAAATTTACTTATAAAATATGGAAAAAGCAAAGTTATTCATGCTATGACTAGAGAAGAAATGAGAAAACTACTAAAACTAAGTGTAACGGTATTTGATTTATTCTTGGCCCAAATGAAAGAAAATAATATTATTTATGAGGTTAATAATAAATTTTATATAGATCCGAAATATTTTAGTAAAGGTAAACGTGATAATGACAAATCTTTTACAAGAGTTTTTATTTCAACAACTAGACACATTTATGAGAATTGCACACCTAGACAACATAAAACACTTAGTTATATATATCAACTTATTCCGTTTATGAATTTTGAACTTAATATATTATGTAGAAATCCATTAGAAAGTGATTTTACAAGGCTTAAAAAACTAAATTCAGAAGAAATTTGCAAATTATTAGGAATTTCAACTAGTAAGCAAAGTGTTTATAAATTTAGAGAAAGTTTAAAAAAATTCTATATAAAAATAGATGGGCGAAAATACTATCTTATTTCTTATGTGAAGGTTGCTAATGGATACGGAATAAAAGACTATTATGTAATTAACCCAGCTGTAATATGGGGAGGGAATAGCCTAGAAGAGAATAGAAAAACTCTTTCATGGCTTTTTTTTAATGCTTAAAATTAGGCCTTTAAAATAAAAAAAGTAAACTTTTTACGTGGAAAAAATGGCAAAAAGTAAACTTTTTACGAGAAGGGCAAATTAAGTAATATCAATATTTAGAACCTATTTTTAGAGTTTGTTAGTTATATATTATATACAGAACAGAATTTCTCTTAATTGCCTACGGCATAAACCTTTGTAATTGTTGCAATTTCAATGTTTTTAGCTTATAGAAGGGGATAATATGAAAATAAAAAATGAAGATTATGAAATTATATGCGATACAAGGGAACAAGATACATTAATCCAAGATACTCTTATAAAAAATGGAATACAGGCCACTAGAGAAAAATTAAATACTGGAGATTATGCTATTAGATATCAAGGAGAATATATACCTAATATTTTAATAGAAAGAAAAGCAGGATTAGATGAACTGCTAGGAAACTTAATGGATCCAGTAAAAGACGAAAATAAAGATAACCGTTTTATAAGGGAACTAAAAAGAGCAAAAGAAGCAGGAGTTAAATTATTCTTACTTATACAAGACAAGGATTATTATATCAAACTCCTAAAAGGTGAATATATAAGCCATGTTCATCCTAACGCTAGCGCGGCTATGGTAATTTCATTAATGGCCAAATTCGATAATCTTCATATTATTGCATGTGATAGAAAAGAATCACCTTCAATGGTCCATAAAATTTTATATTATCACTTAAGAGAAGAAATAAAAAGGAAGGAGGGTAATTGATTATGCCACGAGAAAAAGATTCTAAGTTAACAGAAGACCAATTAATAGCAGCAGAATTATTAGTATATGGCGCAACTAATAGAGAAGTAGCTGACCAATTAGATGTTTGTGAAAAAACTATAATGCGCTGGAAGAAAAGACCAGAATTCATGGAAGAACTTGATAGACAATATGAAGTTGCTAAAAATAAAGTTGACAATCGTATAATGAAATTCTCTAATCAACTTTTACAAAATATTCTCGACCTATCAAGATCAGCTAAGAGCGAGAAGGTTAGACTAGATGCAAGCATATACTTACTTAATAGATTAGCTGGAGCTCCAATTTCTAAAGTGGAAACTAAAACAGTTATTACTCCTGAAACTGAAAAAGAAAATAATAATGAACCTTCTTGGGATGACTTTAATGATTCAGATGTTATAGAAGGGAATGTAATAGATATAAAAGATAGTGAAATATCGTAGGGGATTATATGTGGGCGCTTATCGCGGTCCGTATTTAAGAGGTGTCGCTGTTGAAAATCTGCTGGAATAGTCACTTTAATAATATTAAGCTATAAGAACTATTAAGACAAGGAATATATTACCAATAGAATAAGGACAAACAAGACAAAGCGCAACGTCTTAGAGGGGCGCACAGAGGGTATAAGACAATAGAGTGAACAGTAAGACCAGTATAGTAAAAGACAACAGCATTAATAGTACTCTATAAGGTATCAATACTTATAAGTTATGATACACTTTGACATAGTAAGTGATATCAATGTGTTTACTTGTCTTATAACTTAGTGTCATAAGTAACCAGGTAAAACAGTGGCCTTTCGGTGGGGTAAAGTGCTCCAGGTAGGGGGGCGGTGCATTCTATACCCCAGTATTTTTAACGCGTGCGCCAAGGGCTATAGTGTTGCAATATATTTTTTGAAACCTGAGGGATAACAAGTAAAACAAAATCTCAAAAAATTCCACAAAAATTTTTTTAAAACTTTCGATAAGGGGGTAAGAGAATGCCTTTTGGGATTTACTCAATAACAAATGTAGTAACAGGAGATATGTATATAGGGCAAACAATTCAAGATTTTGAAAAAAGATGGAAAAGTCATATAAGAGCTTTGAATAGAGGTGACCATGATAATGAATATCTTCAAAGAAGTTGGAATAAATATGGCGAAGATGCTTTTAAGTTTAAAGCTATACATTATTGTGACGAACTTGACATTTTAAATGATTTAGAAAAGTATTATATAAAAAAATATGATACTTATAATAATGGATTTAATATGACAGAAGGTGGAGATTATTTTTTAAATGAGATTCCAGAGGAAATACGAAAGAAAAGATTAGAAAATTTAAAGAAGGTAACTAGAGAAAGAAGTGATTATACAGAACCTCAAATTACTAAAGTTAAAGAACTGTTATCAAAGTTAGAAAACAGTCCAATTTCTATAAAGAAAATATCTAAATTAACTGGAGTTAGAGAAAATATCATTTATAGCATTAAAAATCTTGACTCTTGGATAGATGTGAGATCCGATTTAAATGAAAAAATCAAACAATTAAATTTTATAGAGTGTAGAAATAAAAAAATTATAGAGGATTTATATTCTTATAATTATTCTTTAGAAGAACTTTGTAATAAATATAATCTTGCAGAAAATAGCATTAGAACTATTTTTTACAAAGAAAAAATAAAAGATCATAGCAAAATTTTTAAAGATGTGAAAAATACTCGAATGAAACAAAAATTTTTAAAAGGAATGGAAAAAGGTATCGAAACGTTTATAGATATGGAAAATTTTACTGGACATTCGAGATATACACTTGAAAAAATGTGTAAAAGAGAAGGATTACAAGAACAATGTAAAAAGCTAAGAAAAATAAGAAATAAAAATATGTATAAGAGCAAAGAAAAAGGAGTTAATTATGATATTAAAATGAAAAGTTGGTTTTTAAGAATAAATTTTAATGGCAAACAGATACCAATAGGTCATTTTAAAACAGAAAAAGATGCTATAGATGCAAAACAACAGTTAATTCCACATATAAAAACTAATGATTATACTTCTATATTAGCAATAAAAGCTAAATATAGTAAAAAAGTTACTCCTAAGAAAACTATTAAAGCAATAAACATAAAAGATAATTCAGAAGAAATTATTGAAGGAATAGGAGTTTGTGCAAGAAAACTTGATATTCCAAGAAAAAGCATAGAAAAAGTGTTACAAGGAAAACAAAAAACAACTTATGGATATACATTTGCGTATATTTAAACGTTAAAAATAAAAGTTAAATTTTTATAATTAGGTTTACAATTCTTAAGACTTATGATACAATATAAGTATAAAAGATAAATCATAGGGGGTTGTAAATATGAAATACGGATATGCAAGAGTTAGTACTTATTCACAAAAGAAGGATGGTAATTCACTAGAAAGCCAAAGAGAGTTATTGCTAAATGAAGGTTGTACAGAGGTTTTTTCAGATGCTTATAGTGGACTAAAAACAGATAGACCAGAATTTACTAAGTTATTAGAGCTTTTAAAAGAAGGAGACACTTTAGTAGTAACAAAATTAGATAGATTTTCAAGAAGTGCATCAGCTGGAATTAAATTAATAGATTCACTATTAGAAAAAGGTGTTAAAGTTCATATTCTTAATATAGGCCTTATGGATACAACACCTACTGGAAAGCTTATAAGAAATATATTCTTCAGTTTTGCTGAATTTGAAAGAGATATGATCGTAGAAAGAACTCAAGAAGGAAAAGCTATAGCAAAACAGAAACCAGGATTTAAAGATGGCAGAAAAAGAGTGTATGACGAGAAAAAAATTAAACATGCTATGAAACTAAAAGAAGAAGGATATAGCTATAAGCAAGTTACAGAAGTAACAGGAATAAGCAAAGCTACACTAATTAGAAGAATGAAAGAATATCAATAAGAAAATAAATAATACATTTTAAAAGTCAGAGAAATCTGGCTTTTTTTATTAGGAATATGTTCCGATTTAAAAATATTGTTGGGAGATTAGAATATAATTATCAGTTAAATATTGGGTGTTCGTTCAAAGGTAGGACACAGGATTTTGATTCCTGGAATAATAGTTCGAATCTATTACGCCCAGCCAAAACATTATAGTAATATAGTTCAGATGGTTAGAACGTGCGTCTGATAAGCGCAAGGTCGTTGGTTCAAGTCCAACTATTACTACCATTTTATAAGGAAAGGTACTCAAGTGGTTAAGAGGGGAGTTTGCTAAACTTCTAGGCCGTAAGGTGCGTAGGTTCAAATCCTATCCTTTCCGTCATTAATAAATAAAGGGGACTATCCATGAAAGAAAATGAAAAAGGTAAAAATTTCAGAAATAAAAAAGAAAAAGAAGAAGTTATTTGCTACTTAAACGGTAGAGCAATGACTAAAAGTAAACTAGAAAAGATTTTTCCTAAAAAGAAGAAAAATAAATCAAAGAGAAAATATGTAAATAAGAAAAATATAAAGGAGTAGTTAATTAGCTGCTCTTTTTTAATGCAAATAAATTTAGAAAGGAGTGGTTAGATGATTTATTTTGATGATATAGAGTTTCCTAATGATAATAAATACTCTTTATATTTGATTGATAAATATCTAAAGAAATATTTTCCTAAAAATCAGGATAATATTAGAAGGAAATACACTCCTAACGAGGTTGCGAAGGTAATCGGAGAAAAGGATATAACATTTTTTAGTTTATATTTTCTTAGAACAACTTTTGTACCAAGCGATGATAACAGTGCAAGGGAATTGTGTGAAGAGCATTATAAAATATGGAAAATTCTTTCTAAAGCCTTTGTACAGGATTTATACGATAAGCTTAATATAGTAGAACCTAGGGGGCTTGCAAAGTCAACTATATGCGATAAAACACTTGCAATATGGCTACATTGCTATAAAAAATCAACATTTACCTTATTAGGTGCAAAAACTGCAGATGATGCCGAACAATTCTTAAATTCAATAAAAAAAGAATTTCTAGAAAATGAACTTATAAAAGATGTGTTTGGAAACTTGATAGATTTAAAAGGTAAAAAGCCTAATTCAAAAGATTATTACAAGGTCAACTCAGGAGAAATTGAGTTGACCAATGATACATACATAAGAGCAGTAGGTTCAACTACTTCTGTTCGTGGTGCTAACTGGGGTGGTGTAAGACCTACTGTAGTTATTGCTGATGACTATCAGTCAGAAGTTGATATTATAACTGAAGATGCTAGAGAAAAAAAATGGAATAGATGGTGTAAGGAAGTTGAAGAAGTTGGAGATACTGCAGTATTTAGAAAAGGCAAAAAAGTTAAAGCGGCAACTAAGTTTGTAAGTATAGGAACTATTTTACATATTGATTGCTTAATAAGTAGACTTAGCAGAAATAGAGACTATTATACTATTATTAATAGGGCTGTTTTGTTGGAAAATGGCCAAACTATCGACGATATATTTGAAAGCGATTTATGGCTTGAATGTAAAAAGATTTATTTTGATGATAAAATAGAAGATCCTCAAATACAAGCTAGAAAATTTTATGAAAAACACATAGAAAAAATGAAATATCCATTGCTTTGGGAAGAAAAATGGGATTTCTTTAATGATATAGCAGTTAAATATTGGACCAACAGAAAATCATTTATGTCGGAAAAAATGAATGATGCTAGTACATTAGGAGTTAGATGGTTTAAAGCTATAAGAACTCAATCAGAAGAAGAAATTGAAGATCATACATTTATAAAAACTATGCTATGTGTGGACCCCGCAGGTGAACAATCAAGAAGGTCCGACTTCTTTGCAATGGTGGTAGGCTCTTTAGGTGAAAATGATTTTAAATATGTAAGAAAAATGATATTAACTAAAATGAGCTATAAACAATATTGTCAAACTGTTATAGATATCTTAAAAGAATATACCGACATAACACATCTATACATAGAAAAAAATACGTATTTAGGTGCTGATGTTACTACTATTACTGAGATGATAGATAAAGATTATGAGTTAAAACGTAGAAATATTATTATTATCAATGAAATGTCTAGAAAAAATAAGGATGAGCGTATTTCAACTATCATAGAAGAAGTAAATAATGGACAACTAGTTTTTAATAATAATAATAAAGATTTTACACAGCAAATACTTGATTTTCAAGGAACTGCATATAGTCCTCATGATGATGCTCCAGATATAACATCAGAACTGTCTAGAAGGTTAATCGAAATAGAGGTTAAAAATATTATAAGAATTATAGATAGAAGAAAACTAGGTGTTTAATATGAAAAAATATAAACCGATAGATGAGGTTTTAAGTGTTTATGATGTACCAAAAAAATTATGGGAAGCGGAAAGCTTGATGAAGGAAAAACCAAACTGGAATAAGAAAAATTATACCGAGTCGGAAAAAATATACCAAAATAAAGAATTTATAATTTTAAAGGTTAAGAGCAATAAAAAAATTGGATTTATTGTATATAATACTAAAAAAAATTGGGAAAATGGCCACTCTCATTTAAATTCTAGGGCAATTTCTGAAATTGTAATAAAAAATGTAATTTATAAGAGAAAGCCTAAGACAAATAACTTATATGTACTCAAAAGTCATGCAAGAGTTTCGAATGATGAAAAATATATTAAATTCATTGAAAATCTAATAGAAGTAAAAAGGAGTAAAGAAAAAAATAAATATATAAATAGGAAAGGAGGCAGAAAATGAGTAATCTTAATAGCTTAGTTTTAAATTTGGCTAAGATAGGAAATGTTTTTAATGATTTAAGCATACCTGAAAATTTAGAACTTGTAAAATATTCATATAATGACTATATATCAAAAGTATATGAGTATGAAAAAATATATGAATATTATTGTGGTGAAAGTAAAGCTTTAAGAGAATATAAAATGATAACCTCCAGGTCAAATTTAAAAATTAATACTAATTTCATAAAGAAATTCGTTAAAGAAGAAACTAGCTATACCGTAGGAAATCCCGTAACTTATGAAAGTACTTCTGATGAAGAAATGCAACTTATTGAAAAAATGAAAGACATTTTTTATGATTGGGATGAAAACCACGATGCACATTTAATGAATTATTTAAATTTATTTACAAGAATATATGAATTATATTACATAGATGCAGACGGTAATTTCTCAGCTAAAATTATAAAACCAACTGAAGGGTATGCTTATAGAGATTATAATGGAGAAACTTTATTTTTTGTTCATTTCTTTGATGCTGAATTTGAAGAAGATGTAGAAGTAAATGGCCAAATAATATCTGTAAGACCTAAATATATTGATGTATATACAAAAGATTTTATATATCATTTTAATGACAATTTCGAAGAAATAAGAAGCAAAGACAGTAACAAATTCAAACGAGTACCTGTTTCTGTAGGTGTTATAAGTACAGAAGATTATAAAGATAGCTTAGCAAGAGATATTGCTGGATTACAAGATGCACTAGAAACGAATCTTTCTGATATGGGTAATGAAATTTCTGATTTTAGAAATGCTTATATGGTTCTAGAAAATTGTCAATTTGAAAAAGATGAAGATTTAGAAGAAATGAAAGCAAAAGGGATTCTAGAAGTTGGAAAAGACGGTAAAGTTAAATGGTTAATTAAAGATATAAATGATACTTTTGTACAAAATACAATTGATAGATATATAGATTTAATTTATCAAATTGGCTGTCACATAAACCATAATGAAAAACTACAATCTAATCTAAGTGGTATAACTCTTAGAAGTAGATTAATATCTCTTGAAAATAAGTGTACAACATTAATAAAATCTCATAAAAATATACTTAAAAATAGAATTAGATTTATATGTGACTATTTAAGTATGAAGAAAGAAGGAGATTTTAATTATAAAAGGATTAAAATCATTTATACCCCAAATATACCACAAGATAATCTTTCTACTGCTCAAATGCTTAGTCAAGTTCCTGATGGAGTTATATCTAATCAAACAGCAAGAACTTTATTTGGATTTATAACTAATCCACATCAAGAAGGAGAACAGGTTAAAAAAGAAATGGAAGAAAATCAGCAATTTGAAGATGAAAGTTTAGGTGAATTGTATGGCAATAAACACCAATACACAGAAACAAACCTCGAATAATAGAAATGCTGAAGAAACTAAAAGTTTCATGGAAAAAGCATATAATCAAGCTGAACAGGAACTTGAAAAATATCTTAAAAAGATGAATAAAACAGATAAACAGATTAGAGAGTTGATGGAAACTGCTAATTTTGCTTATCAAATAGAAAAAACATCAAAAGATTATGAAAGTGCTGAAAGATTTCTTGTTATAGCAGTTTTAGCAATGCTTAACAATGAAGATGAATGGCTTGAAGATTTAATAGATAATTTTCTTGATGAGATGTTTGAGGAAATTGTAGAATACTTTGGATACTTTGTAGACAATGAAGAAAAACAGAAAATATTAAACAGAAAATATGAAGGTAAAACGTACAATCAAAGAATAAAAATCAATATGGCTAGAATAAATAATCGAACTAAAAAAAGATTAAAAATAGCGTACAACAAGAAAAATTTATACAATATTGCATCATGGCTAACACCAAGACAAAAGATGAGTAGAAAAAGAGCAAGAGGGATATTGATATCTGAACTTAGTAGAATAGCGAATGATATATTTATTCATTGTAATAAAAATAAAAAATTTATGTATTGTTCAGTTCTAGAGGAAAGAACATGTGGCGATTGTGAAAGTATGCATGGTACTATTTGGAACGCAGAAGAGGCACGAGACTTAATACCTCAGCATAATTTCTGTAAATGTTATTTTTTAGTTTTAAATGAATAGGAGGCAGTAAATGAAAAAAGTATTAAGAATAATTGAATATTTTAAAGATGTTAAAAGGTGGATATCACACTATCCAAAAGGATGGTATAAAGAAAAAACCAGAAAAGTAGCTTTAAGAAATGCTTTGTATTGTGTAGCTCCAGCACGATGGAAAAAATACAATATTTTTTTAGATAAAGTATTTAAATTTTAGGAGGGAAATAAATGAATTTTAAACAAGCATTAGAAAAAATGAAAAGAGGAAACAAAGTTAAACTACCTTCATGGGGTGGTTATTGGTGTTGGGATGACACTAAGCAAACTATTATGATGCACTGTAGACCAAAAGATGCAGATGAAGGACAAGGTCCTATATTAGATATAAGAGAAACACAAAGAGTTGAATATACTCTAGATAATGTTTTGTCTGATGAATGGGTAATTGCAGATAATGAAAACTGTACTTTATTAGGCGGAACTCCTACTTTTAACTTTGGTGAAGCTATAAAATACTTAAAACGTGGATTAAAAGTATGTAGACAAGGTTGGAATGGTAAATCTCAATACATAGAATTAGCATCAAATATTAGCTATAAATCAGTTAAAGGAAATATTGTTAACTGCGAACATGAATGTACCGGCAATAAAGCTATTGCATTTGTTGGTACAAGTGGAGTTCAAATGGGTTGGCTTGCATCACAAGCTGACATGTTAGCAGAAGATTGGATGTTTGCTGAATAGGAGGAATAATATGAAAAAAATAAATGTTGAAGTAGCCTTTAAAGAAGAAAGACAAATGAAAGAATTTATGAAAATGTTAGCATGGATGGAATACTGCGGGAATATAGGGCATTATACCGATTTTCTTGTAGGACTTGACGGAGATGGAAGTGCAAGACCAAAATTTAAATTCGAAGATGTGGAAACACAAAAAACGTATGAAGATTTAAGACGTAGTATGAGTGATATCAAATATCCATTACGAAAAGAAGAGGTTCTAACTGATTTACATATTAGTATTAGTTAAAAGGAATATGGGGATGAAACAAGAAATCAAAAGTAGTTTTGAAGAAAATATAGAGCGAAATTTTAAAAGCGGTTGTGAAAAAAGAATAGAAGCATATAAAAAAGAGCATGAAAAAAAAGAAATAGAATCTGAAAAATCAATAGAAGAACAACTAAAAGAATCAATGGAAGCAGAGTATAATGACTTAGAAATAGATTATGAAGCTCTTTTTAAAGCATTAACCAAATGGGCATAAGGAGGTAAATAAATGAAATTACAAGATACAGTAGATTTAATGTTAGGAACAGATTTTAAAGACAGATTTAAAGCTGAATATTATCAACTAGATAATAGAATAGCTGGATTACAAAGAATGTTAAAAGGTTATAAAGAAGGAACACTTAATTTTACACCTAACTGCTCATATGAAATATTATATGAACAATTAGTGTATATGAAACTTTATAGAGAAATATTAGAAGAAAGAGCAAAAATAGAAAATATAGAATTGTAGGAGATAAAAATGAATTTGATAAAAATAGTAATGACTAATTCAGAAGAAATAAAATGGACTAGCAACGACTGGGACGATTATATGTACGATGGAAAATATTTTATTATAAAGAAAAACGGTGTATGGGTTGGTATGTATAACCTAGATTATGTTATAAGTATAATTGTTAAATATGAATAAATAGGTTTACATAATTCAAGTTTCTAAAATCGATTCTAAGGCACTTGCAAAAAGTTCCTTGATAGTTTATGTCTTTGGAAATAAATAGAAATTACATAAAGGATGATTAAATGGAAAAATTATTTGATTTTGTATCATTACCTTGTGATGCTATAGAAGTTAAAGTAATAAAAAGACCAAAACAGAAACCTTTAAAGAAACTAAAATTAAATGGTGCTACTTATTATTTGTCTGAAGATAATGAAAATTATTATACTTTCAAATATAAAAGTTTCACTAAGGATAAAGTAAAAAGCCAAGTAGTAGCAAGTATATTCAACAAAGCAAAGTGTAAAAATGTAGATTGGTTTGAGTTAGCTCAATTATACAACGATAAGATAAATGAGTATAATCAAAAATCTTATGTACATGACCAATATATCACAGATACAATATTGACCGAAATATATAAATTAACAAGATAATAAAGTCCGAAAGGGCTTATTTTTATGCTCCGAAATGAGGGTAAACTAAAAAATGTCACTGGTTCATTTTATGAGTTAGTGGGATAAGGAGAATTTATATGAAAAAAAGTGAATTATTAAAACTTGTAGAAAAGTTTGACAATGAAGATAGTATAAACGAAGTATTGTTAGGGACTGATGTTGCAAAGCAAATTAAAGCGAGTGCACTAACTTTAGACAACTTTAAAACATTAGCAGATAGTAATGCCGATTTTATAGCTTATCTTGATAGTTTAAAAGATACACATGTAAACGCCGTTATAAAAACAATGAAAGAAAAAGGAACTTGGGAAAAACAATTCAGAGATGTAATTGAAGAAAAATACCCTGATTTGTATAAAGTCGAAGATCCTGTTATTGCTGCTTTACAAGAAAAAGTTGCTCAAATGGAAAGAGAAAAACAAGAAGCAGATAAAAAAGTTGCTCGTCAAGAAAAAATTAATGAAGCTATTAAAAGAAGAAAAGAAAATCAAAAGAATGCAGATATACTTGAATTATTAACTGCAGATTCATTAGAAGATAGATTATCTGATGAAAATTTAACTAAATTTGATACTTTAATAGAAAATATAATTAAAAAAGATAGAGAAACTTATATAAAACAAGGTAATTATCCTCCTGGTGCTGGAAAAGGTGAAGGTACTGGAGGAAGTGGAGAAAAGCCACTAACATTACAAGAAGCTATGAAAATAGCAAATGAAAATCCTGATGTAAACATAGACAGTTTAATGTCTAGAGTTCAAACATCAACTAATAAAGAATAAGGAAGGAGGCAAATAATATGCCTGGAATTTTTGATAAAAAAATATTTAATACAGAAGTATTTAATAAATATACTGAAAGAGTACCTAACTTAAGAAAAAATGAATTATTAAAATCAAGAGCCTTAGTAGCTAGAAATGATTTAAAAGCTGCAATGACAGACCAAGTAGGTGGAAACTATATTGTAACTCCATTAAAAGGTTTAATAAGTGGTTCTACTCCTTCTAATTATGACGGGGAAACTGATATAGAAGCACAAAGTACAGAAACTTACATGCACTCAAGAGTTGTTGTAGGTAGATCTCAAGCATGGACAGAAAAAGATTTTTCTTATGATATAACTGGTGGTGTAGATTTTATGGAAAATATAGCAGCACAAGTTGTTGATTACTGGGATGAAGTAGACCAAGATACAATTTTATCTATATTAAAGGGTATTTTCTCTATGACTGGTGCTGGAAATACACCTTTTGTTAAAAACCATACTGCTGATATAACTAAAGAGTTAGAAGCAAATACTATGGGAGTAACTACTTTAAACACTGCTATGCAAAGAGCATTAGGGGATAATAAATCTAAGTTCTCTTTGGCTATAATGCATTCAGCTGTAGCAACTAATTTAGAAAACTTAAACTTACTAAATTATTTAAAATACACTGATAAAAGTGGTGTTCAAAGAGATTTAGGATTAGCAACATTAAATGGTAGATTAGTGGTAATTGATGATTCAATGCCTACTGAAGAAATACCAGCACAATATATGAAAGTTGATTCAACTGTTGAAGGTGCACTAAAAGTAGTTGCAAGTAGTGCTACTGGGGCACAAATAAATAAAGCAGATGTAACACCTACTGTTGATGGATATACTGCTGCTAATGATGATTATGTTGTAAAATTACCTGCATATACAGCTTATACTACATATGTTTTAGGAGAAGGGGCTATAGAATATACAGATGCAGGGGTAAAAGTACCAAGCGAAACAGATAGAAATCCATCTAAACATGGTGGAGAAGATACTTTATATACTAGACAAAGAAAATGCTTTGCTCCATATGGTATAAACTTTACAAAATCATCTATGGCTACTTCATCACCAACTACTGCAGAATTAGAAAAAGGTGCAAACTGGGAATTAGTAAATACTACTGCTAGTTCAAGCAAAAAATATATCAACCATAGAGCAATTCCTATAGCTAGAATAATTTCTCGTGGCTAAGGAGTTGTTGTAAATGACTTCTTATGATTTATTATTACGAAAAAGTTTCCCTAATTTAAATGAATCTGATTTAACTATACATAAACAGTTAGCTATCCAAAAGCTATTACTTTATTTTAAGAATAGACTTAATAGAAATATAACTGCTGAACAATTAGAAACAGAGTATGGATCCGCTCTGTTTCTTTTAATTTCTAATGCGGTTAATTTCAATGCTAATTATTCGAGTGTAAAAGGTATTAAATCAATTTCACAAGGGAATAAGAAAACTACATTTGATGAAAGTGTAAGTTCTATTAATTCTGGTGGAGTTTATGACATAACTGATGAAATAAAAGAACTTTTACCTGTAGCAGCAGTTAAATTGAGAGGCTAGGTGATAAACATGTTTGGATATGACGAAGATAGTGCAACTTTATTTAATATTTCTTTAGATGAAAAAAGAAAACCAGTTTATCACCGTACTTTTTTAACAGGTATAGATTGGCAACAAGCTACAGGAGTTAAATTTTTAAAGACAACTGGTTCATCTGCCGATATAGATAATAAAATTTTAATATTTGTAAAATATGGGGCCTATGAAGGCAAATCTTATATAGGCCCTAAAAAATTTAGTCAACTTGAAGATAAAAGTAATTATTATACATTCAACGAAGGAGAAGATATACTCCTAAAAGGAATACATGACATTGAAATCACTAATTCTCAAGAGTTTAACGATATTCAAAGAAATTATGATGATGTAGTTAAAATTATTAATGTTACTAAGTGTGAATTAACTAAGCACTTTGAATTAGGATGTGAGTAAATTGGGAGGATTAATAGCAAAAGCAAAAATTCAAATAGATTATGACAAAGTTATAAGTAAAAGTAAACTTGAGCAAGGGCAAAAACAATTTGTAAGTCTTGTTAGAAGTAAATCTGACCCATATGTACCTTTTTTAAGTGGAGATTTAAAAAATACTGCTAAAGAAAATAAAAAAAGTATTACATATAGTCCTTATCACAGAGGTTTAAAATCATATGCAGCTAAAAATTATTATACAAATGCAGGTATGGGAAGACAAGGTTTGAATAGAGGTGGAAAAAGAGGTAGAATGTGGGTTCCACGAATGTGGGTCAATGAAGGTGATTCAATAGTAAATGAAGTTGCTAAAACCATTGGAGGAAAAGCTACAAAATGACAATTAACTTAAATGATATTGAAAAAAGAACTGTTACAGATAAATTAATAGACTTTTTTTTATCTTGCCCTTTAATTAATGAAAAATCACCTATTTCAGCTGATTACATAGGAGATGAGATACAAACCTATTCAATTGACGGGTCGCCTTCTGAAACTATCATAAAAACTTATATTGATGGTTCTACAGAAAGACAATTAATATTTGATTTCACTAGTAGAGAAAGTGTCGAAGCATACAATAACGAGAAAAATATTAGCTTTTATGAAAAATTAGCTGAATGGGTTGAAATACAAAACATTCAAGGAAATTTACCTCAATTAAACTACCCGCTTATTCCTGAAAAAATTGAAGTTTTAACTCATGGATATGTTGAACAAATGAGTGCTAATAAAGCAATTTATGTTATTCAAATGAAATTTATTTATACAAAAATGGCTGAATAGCCTAAAAGGAGGGATTATAATGGCTTTAAAAAGAAAAGATTTTGCTGATTATTTAAATGTAAGTAAAACACAAGAAGCATCATATGTATTATTAGGCTATGGTGTTGAAAGTTTAGACGAAGAACCAGGTGCTCAAACTGATACAACTTGTTATATTAATGATGAAACTTCTTCTACAACTATAACTAAGTATGAAACTCAATTCCCTTATACTTCTGAAATTATAATAGAACAAGAAGCAATAAAAAGTTTATACTTAACTGGCAGAAACCATGAAACTGGAACAGATGCAGAAAGGGATTATATTCGTGTAGATATGTTTGACCCTGTTTCAGATAGTGCTGGAACTTACAATGCAAGAAAATTTAGAGTTGCAAATGAAGTTTCGACTTTTAGTGGAGAAGGTGGAGAAAAAATGAAAGTAGAAGGTACTTTACATGCAATAGGAGATCCTATTCAAGGAACTTTTAATGTAACTACCAAAACATTTACACCAACCACTACACAAACTTCTAATACACAACAAAACCAAGCTACTGAATAATAAAAAATAGGAGGTTAAAATATGAATTTTAAAATAAATGGTGTTGAAGTAGAGTTTGATTTTTTTGATATGGATGAAAAGGAAGATTTTGATGCAATATTTTTAACAGCTAATGAAAAAATACAAAAATTAAGTAATGAGCATAAAGATTTTGATACAAAGTTTGGAAAAGCATATTGTGAAGTAATAGTTAATATGTTCGAAGATTTATTTGGCGAAGAAAAAACTTATGAAATTTTCCAAGGAAAAACAAATATAATGAAATGTACAACGGCAGTAAAAGATTTAGCTAAGGCTAAATTAGAACATGATAAATTATTCCAAGAAACTTTAAAAGAAATTACTGGATTAGATATTGATGTATTTGGTGAAAAACCATTAAATAGAGAGCAACGTAGAGCTAGAAAAAAATATAATCAATGAACTTAAATATTTTAACCGATTATTTACCTACAACAATAGAAGTTCAAGGAGTGCGATATCCAATTAACTGGGATTTTCGCACTTCTATTCTATTTGAACAGTTAATGATGGATGACAATGTTGATGAAGAAAAAAAACCATGGGAGGCTCTTAATCTCTATTTTGGATATGAAATTGAAACAATTAAATGTATTAATACAAGTAACATGAATGAATTTACAAAACAAATGCTACTTTTTTATAGATGTGGTAAAGAAATAGAAACTTCTCAAGATAACGGAGAAAACAACTCAGAAACTCAAAAAATATATGATTATGAATACGATAGTTCATATATTTATGCTGCATTTTTACAAATTTACAGAATAGACCTTCAAGATATTGAAGATTTACATTGGTGGAAGTTTAAAGCTTTATTTAATTCTTTAACAGATGATTGTAAATTCATGAAAATACTAGGATATAGAAATGTTGATTTATCTAAAATCAAAGATAAAGAAAGAAAAAATTTCTACAAACAGATGAAAAAAATATATGCTTTACCAGGTTCGATTAAAGAAAAAGAAAAACAAGCTTTAATAAACGAAATGTTGATGAGAGGTGAAGATCCTAGAGAATTATTAAGACAATAATTTATTTTCGTACTATAATATATATAGGGGGGATGAATTATGAAAAAGGAATCTCAAATCGATTTAAAAGTTGTTTTTATTATTGCAATAATTATTTTTAGTTTAAGCATATTAGTTGTTGTAGCTAAAACATTAGCAAATACAGAAAATGAGAAAGACATACAAAATACTGAACAAATTTATATTTTAAACGATACTGAAACTAAAGAAGTTTTTTCTAAGTATCATAAACTTTACAAAGAAAGTATTGATTTAATAGATGAAGGTATTAGCGGGAAAATATCCAAGAAAATTTATAATGAAACAAAAAATTCAGCTGATGATATAAGAAATCTTAATTTGAAAGAAGAATATAAATCAGATCAAAACAATTTAGCATTAACTTTTGAATATTTAAATAAGTCAATGCAAGCTTATAATGATTATATTTATTTTCAAGTCAATAGAAGAGATAAATTTGATACGAGTTATAAGCATTGTTTAGATGATTATAATGATTATCTAAATAAATCACAAGCATATTACAGTTTAATAGATTAATTTCAAGAACACTTCGGTGTTCTTTTTTTATGCCTAAAAAAGGAGGTGAGAGCAAATGGCGGCAGATGGAAAAGTTGTTATAGAAGTTTTACTAGAATGTGATAAAGTAGAAGGCCAATTAAATGAACTTAAAAATGCTTTTGCGGATTTAGGTAGTGTTGGAAATGTATTTGGCGAAATGAGTTCTCTTGTAAACACATTTTCAAGTACTTTTAGGGTCTTAGAAAAGGTGGTAGGTCCAGTAGCGGCTGGTGTTGTCGCATCTATAACTACAATAGTAACTGCTTTTACAAAGTTATATGATGCAAGTAAGAAAAACTTCTTTGAAAATTTACAAAATATATCCGAAAAACTCCAGCCAATTGTAAGCATTGTTCAAAATGCTACAAGTACAATTTTAAATTGTTTTAGTCAAGTCACTGATTTTTCATTTGATTTTAGTTCGTTAATGGCAGATGCAATTGAATTTGAAAGTTCTATGGCACGAGTGTCAGCTATAATGGGTGTTGTTGGTGACGATATAGGTGTTTTAACTGAAACTACAAGACAATACGGAGCAACCAGTAGGTACACCAGTGTACAGGTAAGTGAAGCTTTTAGCTATATGGGCATGGCTGGATTTTCATTACAAGAGTCACTCGCGTCAATCCAAGATGTTTTAAATTTAACTACGATTGGAGCCACAGATCTCAGGCACAGCTAGTGATATTGTCACTGATGGGTTAACTGCACTATCGATGTCAGCATCTCAAGCCTCTAATTTTGTTGATTATATGGCTGCAGCTATTACTAGAAGTAATACTACTGTGGAATTAATGGGTGAAACAATGAAATACGCAGGTAGTGTTGCTGGTACTTTAGGCGTATCCATGGATGATTTATCAGTAGCTATAGGCCTTATGTCCAATAGTTCAGTGAAGGGAAGTCGTGCAGGGACTGCATTAAGAACATTGTTATCAAATTTAAGTGCTCCTACCGATTCAGTGGCAACTGCTATGCAAAAATATGGTATATCTCTTATTACTGCAAAAGATGGTTCTGTAGACTTGGATAAAACTTTAAGAAATTTAAGAACAAGTTTGAAAGGATTACCTTTAGTAGAACAAGCGGCCGCTTGTAAAAATCTTGCTGGTAAAACTGGTATGACAGGTCTTTTGGCTATTGTTAATGCAACTGATGAGGCTTATGATAGTTTAACTGCTAGCGTTCAAAACTCTACTCAAACAGTTTCATACTGGAATCAAAATTTAGGTGAAATAGGTATTACAGGTAAAGAGTGTAGCGATAGAATAGAAACATTGAAAGAGGTACTTGGTGAAACGGAATATCTAGGTGCAGCTTTTAATATGACAACTCAAGACATGGCACTTGCATTACAAGTTTTAGGCTCTAATGCAAAAGTAACATCTGATAATGTAGAGGATTTATTTAGTGTTTTAGATGCCATGAGAAATCCTACAAAATTTCAACAACAACAATTTAAAAAATTAGGACTAACTTATAGAGAAATTAATGATGATGCTTTTGACTATAGCGCTACCTGTGACATGATAAATGAGAATACTGTAGGTATAGTAGATAATGCTAAAAAATTAAATGGAGTTTTAAGCAAACAAGAAATAATTGATAAATTAAGCCCTAATATGTCTTTAAAAGAGGCAAATGCGGTACTAAAAGAATACGGATTAAATGCCAAAAGTGCATCAACTGGACAAATAGATTTAATAGCCAATTTAACTCAATTAAGAAATAAATTTAAAGGAATGGATGAATCTACTAGAGAAGCAACGTTGAGTAATTTAGGTTTATCTGATTCTTTAGATGAAATAAATGAAATCTGTAATTTATCTGATGAACAATTTAAAATGTATTGTGACAATTTAAAATTAGTTACAGGTTTATCAGAAAAAATGGCTGAAGCAATGGATGAAACTACTAAAAATAAATTATTAGTATTATCATCTGCTTTACAAGATGTTGCTATTGAAGGGTTTGAAGCATTAAAGCCAGCTATTCAAGGTGCATCTGAAAAATTAGCTAACTTTTTTAGTATTTGGAGAAGTGGAAATTCAAGTGGCGAAACCGAAAAGGGTCAAGCTTTATATACATTTGATAATTTAAAGAAGGCATTAGATAATTTACTAAATGATATAAAAAATGCAGATATTACAGGAGCAATACAAACAGCAATTTCTAAAGTAAATACATTTATAACACAAGGTGGATTAAGTAGAGTATTAGACATAGGCAAAGAAATTATACATCAAATTTGCCAAGGTATTATAAATAGTAGAGGCGATATAAGAGAAGGTATTTCAAGCGCAATCAAACAAATCTCTGAATTTGTTAGAGATGTAGCCCCAGAAATAGAAGAGGCCGGAAGAGTTATTTTAGATGCTATTAGAGATGGTATAAAAAATAATTCACAAGATATTCATGATGCTTTAGATGGAGTAGCATCTGTTATGAATTCTTGGATACAAGGTAGTGAAGAAATAAAATCATTGACTGGTAATTTTGCAGATATATTTATTGATAGTTTAATTGAAAATCTTAAATCTAGGACAGTCGGAAGGGCAAGTGAATTATGGAATGCAGCTACAAGTTGGTTAACGCATTCCAAACCAGATTTCTCTAAAGGTTTGACTGGATTTTTTACAAAAATATCTGATTGGTTTACTGGTGAATCTTATGCTGCTGAAACAACTGGAAATGAAAAAGAACTTAGTACAAACAAGAAAAACAGTAAAAATAGCAATAAAATAAACAGTAAACTTTCTAGTATGGATGTTAGTGAAATAAAAGCTTTACAAACTCAATTAACAGCATTACAAACAACTGCTCAAAATGTTTCTAATTCTATTTCACAAAGTTTTACAAATATGCAAAATACTATGAGAACTAGTTTAGTTGGATGCGCCAATATAGCTAGAAATCAGTTTGTAAGTATAACTAATGTTGCAAGAAATCAATGTTTAAATGTGTCTAATATAGTTAGAAATCAATTTGTATCAGTTAGCAATATTATTAAAAATCAAGTAACAAATGCTAGAAATGCTTTAACAACACAAATGATTTCAATTAAAAATGTAACTAATACACAAATTACAGCAGCAAGAAATGCCGTTACAACTCAAATGATTTCTATGAAAAAGGTTATAACAACTCAAAGTAGGGAAGCAAGGAACAACTTTACTAGTCAAATGATTTCTATGAAGAATGTGGCTAGGACTCAATCTACTCAAATAGGCCAAGCAGTTGCTAGTGGTATGGCTACTGGTATTAGAAATGGTACTGCTAGAGCAGTAAGTGCTGCTAGAAGTCTTGTAAATCAAGTCAATGCTGAAATGAAAAAGACTGCTAAGATAAATTCTCCTTCAAAGATAACTACTAAATACGGTGAATATTTAGATGAAGGTTTAATTGAAGGTATGAAAAACAAATCTAAAGAATTATATTCAGTTGCTAGAAGTATAACAACAGAAATGAATGAAAATATGAAAGCAGCCGTTCATGGCGAAATTGCTTTATTTAATTTAAATGCTAGTAATAACAACGAAAGTAAAATTATTAATACAACTAATAATAATTTTAGATTAAGCGATGAAGATATTCAAAAATTAGCAGATGCTAATGCACAAAGACCAGTTTCAGTTGAAACGAAAGTAGGAGAAAGTACACTTGCTAAAACTATAGCTAAACCAATTGAAAATTTTAATAAAACTGATACTAAAAGATTAAATAGATTGAAGGGGGTAACAATATAATGTTCAAATTTAATGGCATAGATTTAGAGCTATATGTAAAAGTTATAGAAATTAGTAAGCCAATGATGTCAAGAACCAATTATTTTAAAGAAAATCCTTCAAGAAATGGAACAAGTTATCAGGGATACAAATATAATGACAAAGACATAGAGGTTAAATTTGACATAAAAGGTAATACGGATGCAGAAGTTCAAAATTTAGCTGATAGTCTTTGCTCTATTTTTGATGTTGACGAGCCAAAAGAATTAGTAGTTGATGATAATAAAAGAATTTACTTAGCAATTCCAAACGGAGATATAGATCAAGATAAAATTGCTAAGGGAATTAGGAGAATAAAAATGTCTTTTAGTTGTCCTATACCTTTTTCACACAACCCAACTGCAAAACTTTATAGTGGTGAAAAAACAATTGAAATTAAAAATGAAGGAAATGTAAGTACTCCTGGAATTGTAAATGTGGCTTTTGGAGGAGATGCTACCTATTGTCAAATTGACGGTGAAGATGGAAAAGCAGTTTTAATTGGTGAATATCCATCATTGATGAACACAAAAGTAGAAACATCTTCTGTTGTTGTTGATGAAAATTGTGAAACCACTTCAAGATTTGTATCTGTAAACGGAGAAGTTGATGCAAATAGAAGTATCACAGGTACTATACAACCAAATGCAAGTGGTAGTAGCTGGTGCATTAAAGCATCTGATTATGGCACTGGTGAAAAGTGGCATGGTCCCGCATTACGTTACAATTTACCTTCTAATTTAACTGATTTTGATTGTAAAATGGAATTATATCATGATTCATCAGGAAAACTCGAATACAATGAAACTTATTCTACTGAAGAATCATCTCGTTATAAAGTTACGGTATCTTTACTTAATATGAGAGCAAGCAGAACTACCAGTTCTGCTATTCTTACTCAGATGAAAAGAGGTACATATTTAAACATCATACAAGTTGTGGATGGATGGCTAAACACAACATATAATGGCAAAACTGGTTGGGTAAAAATATCTGCTGGACTTACTAAGGTAACTACTGTAAGTACAACTTATTATACAACTGATGAATTAAATTTAAGAGCAGGTCGTGGTACAAATTATAGAATTTTAACTGTTATTCCTAAAAATAAACCTTTAATCGTTTACACAAATACAAAATCTGGCAATTGGGTACAAGTAAAATATAACGGAATAACAGGATATGTTCATACTAAATACATAATCGAAGGGAATAAAGTACAAATAGATACTGATGAAGAGTTTGAAACTGCAGAAGATAAATTAGGAATAATCGAGATTTATGGTTATGATCAAGCTGGTAATAAACTTTTTAAAGCAATGCTGTGTGATGAAAATGAATATTATGAATCAACATATCCACTAATTCAAGTAGGAAATGTATATTTTTTACAAGATTTTTCTTTTAGCGTTCCAAAACCAAAACAAAGTACTACTTCATCTGGTAGCGATGATAATCTAACTGTAACTATAAAAAATCTAAAAAGTGGTAAATACGGAAATTGGAATGAATTTAGAGGTTATTTTAGAATAGTTCGAGATAAAAATGAATGGTATGCAGAAATTGTAAAATACAATTCTCAAGGCAATGTAGAAAGAAGTTTACAAAGCAAAAAAATTAAGAGTGAGAATTATCCTACAGGATCTTTAAATCACATTGTCATTTATTTTGCAAAATATGCAGATAAAGAAGTTGTTGATACAATGACCTTTAATCGATTACTTATAAAAAAATTAAGTGAAACAACACAAGAAGATACAGACATTATAAGATTTAAACAAGGAGATGAACTTCAAGTAGATTTTGCAAATAATGAAGTATTAATAAATAATATCAAAAATATGGAATATGTTAATGTTGGAAGTAGTTTTTTTGAAATCCCTCCTGGCTCATTTACAATGAAAATCTCTTCTGATGCTAGTATTACAAGTTCTATTATTTTTAATGAAAGGTGGTTGGATTAGTGGAAAAACTGGTAACAGAAATTTATATTTTAGACAGAAAAAAGAAAATAATAGATGTTTTATCTAATAATGGGACTAATCCTTCTAGTCCTTTTTTTGATGATCTTTTTACAATGTATTTAGATACAGGAGCCGATACCTTTGAATTTTCTACTATTTTTAATGAAAGAACTAGCAATATAGAAAATGGGTATTTTGTTCTTTTTAATTTTAAAAATAATTTTAAATTATTTCAAATAATGAATTCAAAAAACGAACATATTAATGGAATACTTATAAAATCTTGCTATTGTGAAACTATTGGTCTTGAACTTATAAATAAAGTAGTAAGAAAATCTACAATAGACGGAGATGTATCAACTTTTTTTTCACTAGTCTTACAAGATTCAAGTTTTGAATTAGGCTATGTAGATTCTACCATTACTGATTTTAAAAGTGTAATCATAGAAAAGCCTACACCTATATATACTGTAATTCAAAACAATCTTGCAACTTATAATATTGAAATTGAGTTTACTGTAGAAATAAAAAATAATAAAATAAGCAAACAATATGTAAATATATATAGAAAAAGAGGGAAAAATACACATGCTCGATTTGAATATTCTACTAATGTGGATAATATAAAAAAGACTGAAGATTTAACTGATTTCTGTTCAGCATTAATAGGAGTTGGAGCAAATGGTATAGATTTTAAAGATGTGGAATGGATAAAAAGCAATGGTAATCCAACTGATAAGCCTTTAAATCAAGATTTTGTTGTAGATGAAACTGCACATCAGTACTTTCACAATGATGATGGAAGCTATATTACAGGAACATATGAAAGCAATGCAAATAATTCTGCGGATTTACTAGACGAAACATGGAAAGAACTACAAACCAGAAAGCAACCTAAAATAGATTATGAAACTAGTATTGTTTTATTTAATGAAGATATTGATATTGGAGATACAGTTTATGCTATAGACCATGAATATACACCTAATTTATATTTAGAGGCTAGAGTTAGTAAGCTAGAAATTAGTTTTACTGATTGGCACAATAAAAGCAAATGTACTCTATCTAATTATAAAGAGGTAAAAAGTAAAATATTGAATTTATCTAATACTGACGATATTTTTGGAGAAATTTTAGAATTTTTAGGTGGAATAGGTGTAGGAAAATTAACCGATAAAGATATTGCTAAAATTCAAGAATATCTTAATCAAATGGGTTTAGAAAAAAAAGAAATTGATGAATTATTTGAAAAAATATATGATATTATTGACCCTCCACCAAAACCGCCAACTGGAGATGAGGACAAATATGAGCCTATTTATTTAACTACTTACAAAAATGGTGTTTGGGTTGGTGATGATAGATTTTATGATATAAAACATTCCAACACTGTATCTAATGTAGATTCAGAAAATGATCAATACACTCAAGCTTTATCACTGTATCAACAATATAATATTGGTAAAAAGCAAAATAGCTCATATCTTGAAAATGTAATGGCTAGTAGCAATCAATATAAATTATATGTTATGGTTAACTATTATAGTAATAAATTTGGTTTAGATCCTCAATTGATATATGCTGTTATTATGGGAGAATCTAGCGGCAATCCATCTGTACATGGACAAAGCGCTGGAAGTGGTTATGGATTATTTGGAATAGAACGTTCAGTTTTTTTTCAAGGATTTAAAGGTACAAAAGCAACAACTATAAAATATTTAGATGGAACAAGTGAAAGTTTTTATCCAAGTACATCTAATATGACTCCAGGTAAAGGCGGAACAACTATAATTAGTGGAGTAACAGTAGATAAAAACATATCCAATCAAATTAAATTAGGTTGCCATTTACTTAGACAAGCTATTGACACTTGTCATGGTAATATTTTTGCTGCACTTGTTTCATATAATATGGGTATAGGTTCACTTTATTGGATTATAAGCAAATATGTTTGTAATACTTACAACTATACATTTGTAGATACTTATAGTTTAAGTAAACAATCTAATCAAGTACAAACTAAAGTTTATGAAGAATTAGATAGTTTAAAATTTAATTTTGCTGCTTATAGGCAAGTTTTTAAAGATACTAAAGGATTAGGTACACCAACAAATGTTGAAGGTTACTTGCAATGGTATAAAATTGTAAATGGTCAATTACCTTATTATAAAGATAAAAATGGCGACAAATTAGGTTATGGAGTGGGAAAATCTACACCTAAAGCCCAAGCTCAATTAAGCTCAACAGACACTAGAAATAAAATAGTGGAAACAGCAAAAACAATTGTATCACAACATGTAGATTTAAAAATTGCAACTTATGACCAATCATATAGAACTTGGAATTTTAAAAAACCTAATAAACGTAGTGGTACATTTTGGGGAATAAAAAATCCAATTTGTTATGATTGTTCTTCATTTGTTAGTTGTTGCTATGGAGAAGCTGGAGTGTCTAGTTTGTTTCATAGCGATACTTTATGTGCTGCAGGGACACTCGTAAAATATGCAACGGCAAAAGAAGGATATAAAATGTGGAAAGTTACAAATGCGAGTTTATCAGAGGCAAAGCCTGGTGATGTCGTTATGGATGCTGATTTTGTAGTTACTTCTAGTAATTGCAATAAAACTACAATGACGAAATATAAAGCAACACATCATACTATGATTTATATTGGAGATGGAAAAGTAGCACATTCTTCACAATGGGCATATTGGCCAAATGCAATAAAGATATCTAATATTAGTTATTATATCAATAAAGGTACAGCATTTTTCTTAAGACCTTATGATTTAGCAGAAATTGATAATATAACAAATACGGAAACACCTCCAGTTGAAGAAACAGATTTTAACGAAGTATATATAAAAGCGCTTAGATTAGCAAATGCATATGATTTTTATAATAACAATAATAATAATCTTCTTACTCAAGTAAAAGGTTTTTACAGTGATGATAATAAAGTTTATCCTGATGTTACGCCATATATACTTATACATTTTGGCATAAATGATTTAACACAAAAAGGCATAGATGGTATAAAAACATTAGCTATTATTATGAAAAATAAATATAGAAATACTCCTGTATTTATTTTAAAAGAGTTACATGTTGGAACTGTTTATGCAAACTATGAAACAGTAAATACAAGTATAGATGAATTCAATGCTCAATTAAAAACATTTTGTAATGAAGAAGACAATATATTCTTTTTAGACATTTCTAGCGATGTTGAAACTTACACAGGTGTTTTAAATTCAGAATATACAACTGATGGATATAGATTTAAAGATGATACTAGTAAGATGGTGTTTTATAATGCAATAGTAAGCAAGCTACTATCAACACCTATAGGTTATAAAGAAAAGAGTAATACAGGAAGTTCTAGTGAAGAAAATCCTGACACTTCTATAGATGCCACAACTGTGTCAATAGTTATGCAAGCAAATAAAAAATATACCTATGGCATTGTAAAAGAACTTACATTTTTATTACCAACAGTAGTTGCCGATTCATTTTATAGTAGAATTATTTTCAAAACACCTAAAGATTCTGAACCTATAAAATATTCTCAGTCTAAAATAGTTTACTTACAAGGAACTGATTGTATAAATGGACAATTAATTCCTAAAGCAGATACTACTTATAATATAATTGTAATGCCAAATGCAAATAAAGAATTAACATCGGAAAAATATTATGGATCTGTTACTGGAATAAGCAATGGTGGAAGCTATAAAGAATTTACTACATTTGTTGGCGGAGCTAAAGTATCTGAAATAGCTCAAACATATTTAAATCAAACTGGTTTAAGATATGGAGAATTCTCTTTTACAATCAATTTAGAACCAACAAACTTTCCAAATAATATGAGTGGAAATTTAAATAAATGGTATGATTCCAGTGTAAATAAAGCCAATATAGACGGTAGTTCTTTAGTTATGCTTGCTTATTTAGGAATAACTTATAAAAACAGTGCTTATAATAATCATTCTCTAAAAAAATTAGTTAAAAATACTAATTATAGTTGGACCTTTAAGTTCCCACGTATAGCATCAGAACAAGCTAGATATTGTATTCAAAAAGGTTGGGTTCTAAATGAGGCTGATTTAACTAATTTTACGAATTTAAAAGCAGGAGATTTATTATTTTATGATAGTGATACTTTTGATAATGAAAGATTTATGAATATATCACATGTTGCAATTTGTGTAGGTGAAGTAGACGGAGTTATGTCTTTAATAGAAGCAACTATCTGTGAAAATGGAGTAAGAGTTAAATCTGTTGAATCTACTACTTCAGACAAATTATTATTTGTAGCTAGACCAAGAATATTATCTTAAGGAGAGTGGTTATTATGAACAAAGAAACGGTAACTAGAGAGTATAATAACTACTCTGATAGTTATAATGCTTTATTTAATATACTTACTAATGTGATAGCAAACAAAGAAATAAAACAGGATGATGTATATGATTTAGAAGAGGCACATGCATCTTATGTTAATAATGCTGAAATTATAAGGACAGCATTAAATCAAGAAGATGAAAATATTGCGACAGATAAGCTTGAAAAAAGTAAAGTTATTACAAAAGAAACTATTTTAGATCTTCTAACAGAAGGTGGTACAAGAAATATATTCTATCAAGGCAATGATGGAGAAATATTAATTGATGGTCAAGGTGTACCAGCTCTTGTTTTATTAGCAAAGAAATTGAATTTAATAGCAACAGATGGAGAAGATGAGTCAAGTATTACATTGACACCTACATTTATACAATTGTTAGCAGCTAGTGATATACTTCTAGGAGCAAATAATATAAAACTTGAAGGTTATACCACTATTAATGGTGGCTTTAAAATTGATGAAAATGGCAATATGGAAGCTAATGATGGAAAATTTAAAGGTAATATAGAAGCTACAAGTGGGAAAATATCTTCAGACTTAGAAGTAGATGGTCTTAATGTATCAGGAACATTAACAGCAGATGCATTAAATGTTAGACAACTTAATTATTTTAATGACGGAATTACATCTGATATTAGTCTTACAGTTGATACATCTATAACAGATACTCCAAATATATTTGAAAATAACGGCAAATTTAATTCCTTACAAAGAGCAATTGAATCTATTCCAAAAAATCTTAATGGATATACAGTAAGTATAGCAGTTAATTCAATATTGTATGAAAATATAACTATTAAAGGATTTAATGGTGGAACTTTATACGTTCTGTTTAATAAAAATAATTACGGCAATATACTGGGCCATAATTGTGGAGCAGAAATATTATTACAAGGAACCGGAACAACTACACAAGTTTTAGTCAGCAATTATAAAACTACAGGAAATGTAAACATGCGTACGGGCGGAGATGTTTCTTACAATATAGTTCAAACAGTTCCAACTGGAGCAACATTATTGCTTACAAACTTTAACTCAAATGGTTGGGGATACACTACATATAACGGAAAAAGTGGATGGATGAGTACAAATACAAGTTATATGGTAAAAGAAGAAGTATATCAAACAAGTGGAACATCTACAGCTATACAACCAAGCGAATTACTAGCCCAAGACGGTAAAAACTATGCTGTGGTATTTCGCAATTGTCCTTATGCAGCTTTATTTGATTTAGAGGTGTATGGCAAAACTGGCAATGCGTCAAATTATGCAGTAGGTGGAATAAGAGGCTCTTATGTAGATTTGGAAGGTGTAAAAATATGTGGTAGCGAAAATGGAGTTGTTGCAGAACGCGGTGGCCGTGTGTTTGAATCTAACACTACAGGTAAAGTTAATGGAATTGCTCAAAATGCTAATTGTAGTGGCTCTATTTATATACAAGATGGTACAACCATAAATGGTACAATATCTAAAGATAGTTCTTCTCAAGTTATATATTCTGAATCTGGGGCAATAAAGGATACAACAAGTAATGTTGGAACAAATAACAATACTACAACTGCCACATCTACCGTTACTATAACAAGTACAGGTGCAGATACTTATAGAAGTACAATGTATAATAATTACAAACAAGACAATACTTCACGCCAGGGCAACTATGGTTGGGGTGATTGTAACGGTTTGTGGCTATTTGGTTCTAAGTTCACACAGCTTAAAGGTAAAACTATTACTAAATTAACTGTAAAGGTTAATCGTATACAAGGCGGTATATATGGTAATGTAACTGCTACATTAAAAATGCATGCTCATGAAACAAAACCATCAGCTATGCCTACATATACAAGTGGTTGGAGTGCATCTATAACTACTCCAATAAATACAAGTAAGACAATAGAAATTACAGATGCAACAGTATTAAATGCTATTAGTGCTGGAACATGTAAAGGATTCGGTGTTCAAGGAGCATATGATTCTAATCATTATGCAGTATTTGATGGTAATTGTACAATAACAGCAACTATACAAGGATAAGGAGAGCTAAAATGAAAGAAATTTTGAGAGATTATACAATTGACTTTGATCTAATAACAGGAAAGATATCTTCAGACTATCTTTCTTTTTTTATTACAGATAAAAATGTATCAACTTTATTCGTAAAATTAAAAGCAATTAATAACGATAATATTGTTGCTTATCTAAAAAATTCAGAAGTTACTAATCACAGTTTAAATTTAAAAGTTAAAAAACCTAAAACTGGAGAAACAGTTAATAAAACAGGTAAAAAAATTCAAGGTGAAGATGATGAAATTGCTATATTTAGATTTGATTTAGAAACTAAATTTACAAATCAAGCTGGAGATTGTAACTGTGAATTGTTTGATACTTTTATAGAAAACAGTTTAGAAAAACTAGTAAGTAGTAAAACTTTCCCTTATACAGTTTCACCAAGTGCTACTGCAGATGCTACGCCTGAAAATCCTAATCCTGGAACAGGTGGAACAACAAGTATTACATATGATGAGACAAACGAATTATTAGTGTTTAATTCGGTTACTACTGAAAATGAGTTAACAACAATCTAGGAGGTGGTTTAAATGGCAGATAATGAAAAATATGCATGTGGATATAAAAACTCACAAACAGGTGAAATTGTATACTATAAGGATAAAGATGCACGTTCGCAACTTAAAGATATTGCGAACTTATCTCTTACAAAACATACAGATGGAAAAGTTTATATCAAAAAACAAGATGGAACACTTATGGGAACTGGTATTGAAATAGGTGGAAGTGATGTGGACTTATCCAAAATAACAATGAGTATGAGTGGGCAAACACTTAAACTTATGAATGATGGTACTCAAATAGCAAGTGTTGAAATTCCTACTGCTACTGTTACAGATGAACAATTAACAACTATAATTCAAAGCAAAATTGATGATGGTACTTTAAGTGCGTTAACAATAGAAGATGGAAGTATAGGTAATATAAAACTTTCGGCAATAGGACAACAAAGAATAAATTTATTAAATATAAACACATCTACAAGTGGTAAAAAAATTAACAAATTTAATTATATCGGAGATAATGCAGATTACGATTTAAGCGATTACATAGAGATTGAATTAAATACATTATATTATGTAATAGGAGCTGATACACGTTCCATTCAATATTGTTTGTATGATAATTCTAAGAAATTTGTAATTGGTGGAGAGTTTACTTTTGTAAAAAATAATGACAACGGAGATAATATAAGAAATACTACCTTAACGGTTGAAAATGCAAAATATATAAGATTTTCGTATCTTACTGCAAATAAAGATAGAGTAATCTTTTGCAAAGATAAAATAAGAGATTATGTACCATATGATACAGTGGAGACTTATTTAACAGCAGAAGGCGAAAGTTTAAGAGATACATTAAATAAAGATTATAAAGTAACAACTAACAATATAAACAATAATACAATAACACCTACAATGACAAATTTCTGTTTTTCTGATGACTTGAATTTAGTAGATTGTGATAATTATATGGAATGTGAGAATTCAGCAATGAAATTATATTATTCAAATTATTTCATGGTTAATAATGGTGAAACTTTATATACTAACAAGGGATTTAATTTTATTTATTTTTACGACAAATACAAAAACTTCTTATCAAAAATTGGAGGTGCAACAAATTCAACTGGAGCATTAAATCAAACAGAGGTGACTATAAATCAAGAAAATGTATATTATGCTAGAATAGTATATCTACTTTCTTATTTCACAGATAAAAAAATAATGGTTACGAGATATAAAGGTGAACAAAACACATACAAAGAATTTGCAACAAAATGGTTTGAACTAAAAGACGATTACAAAGAATACTTTATAAAAAATGTATTATCAGTCCCTTATTTTGGAGAAACTATAAAGGATATTTTATTACCTTATGTATCTCCAACAGCCGGTAAAACTTTATTGGCTTTCGGAGATAGCTTAATGCAATATGCTGGTGGTAGTGGCTCAAATGATTATGGATTTTTCACACAAGCTAATAAATATCTTAATATGGATATGCATAACTTAGGATATGCAGGTTCAAATTGGACTGGTACAGGGGTAGGAGATTGTAAAGCAAGGATTAATAAATTAATATCAGATGGAATAGCTTATGATGTAATATTATTAGGTTGGGGAACTAATAATGACGCAAATTTAGGAACTGTTGATGATACCCCAAGCGATAGTGGTTCTATGTGTGCAGTTATAAAATGGGCAGTACAACAAATAAGAACTAATTTCCCTCACAGTGGATTAGGAATAATTCTACCACCTCCAGGAGTAAGTGGAGGAAATGAAGAAAAAGTTAATTTAATAAAATCTTGTTGTGAACATTCTTCCATGCACGTTCCTTATTTAGATTTATTCCATAGTGCAAATATAACAACTACTCCTATAGGTACAGGGGGGTTAGGTGATGACCAAGTACATTTAGGAGAACATGGTAGGAATAGATATGCAAGTGCATTAAAACCATTTATAGAAAAATTAGTGCCTTATATAAAAAATTATTTATTTACTTATAATCTTACAAATGTAACTGCTAGTAAAACTTATAAACGAATGTCAGAAGGAACTAATATAACAATAAATCTTACTGCAGAAGAAGGTCATACTTTAGATAATAATAGTGTTAGAGTCACTATGGGTGGAGTAGATGTTACAAGTAAGGTATATAATAATAATGGTAAAATAACTATAGTTGTAACAGGTGACATAATCATAACTGCAAGTGCAAGTTAGTTCGCAATTTAAAAAGATTGCGAACCTATTTTACCAAGTAAATACCAAGTAAGATAATAAGAGTAGCTAAATCAATAGCTACTCTTTTTTATTAAAAAATTATAAAAAGTGTAATCTTTTCCATACTTTTGCATAGAATTAAGTAAAAGGAGGTTTAGATTATGAAAAATAATAAAACCGTAATCCAATTGAGTTTTAAAAATAACATGGATGATAAACTTTTATTATCGTGGCTAGAAGATAAATTTGCAGAATACGGTAATAAAAGTAATTATATAAAATACATTCTTAGAAAAGAAATGCTAAAAGAATCAAATGAGTTTGCTCAAAAAGTCAAATAGAAAAGCAAGTCCGAACCAAAATAATGCTTCACTCATTTTTATCACCTCGGTCAATTCATATTTTAATTATTATTTTAAACAGGAAGGAGATTTTTATACATGAAATCTTATAGTTTTAAGGAATATAAGTTAATATCAGAAAATGATTGCACTTTAATTGAAAAATTTCTTAATAACTTAAAGATGAATAAAAAAGAATACAAAAGAATTATTGTTTTAATAGCTATTTTTATGAATAAGAATTTAATTTCTTATTGTATAACTACAGAAACTGAAATATCAAACGTAGCTACTCAAATCCTTAGTTTATTAATGGTCTTTGCTAAATATGGTTGTATGTGTATGGGAATAAAAAGCATTATAGAAAATGCTTTACAAGGGGCAGATTTTAAGCAAGCAACAACATCTGGAATACAATATTTCCTAATTTATATATTATTAAGTTTTTATCCGAAACTTTTTTCAATGATTAGATTTTAGGAGGTATTGATATGGAAGAAAAATTAAATCAAGTTATAAATATTTTAGATAATTTCTTACATCCGATAGAATTTATTAAAGAAACTGGATATGAGCTTTTAGTTGCTATACAAAATCTATCTTTTGATATATGCCTTATAGCAGGTTTTATAGCACTTTTATTATATGTATTTGGGTATAAGAAAGGTAAGAGATGGGCATTTATGATACCTTGTATATATATTATCCTTAACATAGTTATAGGAGCAATTACTCATGCTTAAAAGTATTCCTATAGCAAAATATTTTGAGATACAAAATCAAGAATATGTATATCTTAAATTAATACCAAGTAAATCAATTAGGAATAATAGGACTTATTCTATATTGGAACTTGTAAATAAAATGTATATCAATCTTAATAAGCTCATAAAGATAGAAGATAATAAATTAATTATAAGAACGCAATTAAAAGCTAGTTATTATATTCACATAACAAAAGAAAAAATTAATTTTTACTTTATAGTTCCTAAATTATTTTATTCTAAATTTAGAGTAAAGTTTAAAGAAATTTGGAAATCAGTAGAAATAAAAGAAATTAATTCGATACCGATTATAACTGGATCACGATATCAATTAATCTATAAAAATAAAGATTTTCTATCTACTTCTACAGATATGAGGAATAACGATTTGTTATCAGCAAATATGTCTGCTATAGAACTATTACAAGATGGAGAAGAAGCAGGAATATTATATAATTTTATACCTACTTCAGAAAAACAATGTAATTACTTTAAATCTACTTGCCAGAAGTTTATTAAGGAATATAAGAATACAAATATAAAATATGCATCAAATGCCGTAGCTAATGTAGTTATTAAAATATTGTCCTATAGCATAGATTTTATTAATTCTACTTTAAATTTCTTATTTGATGTAAAACAAGTGGATAAACAAGTTAATTTCAACAAACTAAGTAATAATACAAATAAGAAGGCTACTTCTGATATATGTAAAACGCAAATTATACTATCTGGTAAGGCTAAAACAATCAATAGAGAAAAATCTATTATAGATACGATATCAAATTCATATTCAGTTATATCAGATGATAATGAATTTATATGTAAGAAAATAAAAAGAAATATAAGGACCTTAAATACATCTGTGTATGAGTGTAGTAATTTTATAGCACTTCCAGGAGCTGATATAATACAACAGTTTCCACAAATTAACCATAATAGAGTATATAATAAAGATTTTCCTAAATGTCTAGCTACAGGAGATATATTAATTGGAAATTCTATAAAAAATACGCCTGTATATTATTCTACGGACAAAGAAATAAGTAGACTTGGAAGAGTTCTTATGGGAGGTATGGGATGTGGCAAAACTTATTATATGCAAAATCTAGCTAAATCTATAATAGCAAAAGGAGATGGCCTTGTGGTATTAGATATAATAAGAGATTGCAGTCTAGCAGAATCTATTAAACAAATAACTCCGAAAGATAAATTAATAGAAATAGATTGTAGTAACTCTGAACAATTACAAGGATTCTGTTATAATGAATTGATGTGTAATAGTAGTGATAAGTATAGAAAATTAGCTAAATGTATGGAAAAAGGTACACAATTACACATTTTACTTAATACTATTAATGCTGATACAAAATTAACTCCTAGAATGTTACGTTACTTTTATGCAGCTTGTACCGTAGTATTTTATAAGAATTTTAACGCTAGTTTCAAAGAAATTATAGAGATACTTTTATATCCTGATGTGCGTAAAAATCTTTTAGAAAAACTTTCAGAAAATGAAAAATCTTTACTTGCAGATGAAATTAAAGATTTATACGATTTAGATAAAGTCAATAAAAATGGAAATATAGAGAACTATGATAGCAAGATAGACGGAATAATAGATAGAATAAGCGTATTAAAAACTAATTTATATACAAAACTAGCTTATAATACACCAGGAAATAATAATATAGACTTTGTAAAAGCATTAGACCAAAATAAAGTTATAATTATAAAGGCTAAAGAAGAAGATTTCACAAATAGAAATATGAGAGATTTAATAGCAACATTTTATCTTTCTAAAGTATGGTTAGCAAAACAAATAAGATCTAATACACGCACAGAATTATTTATAGACGAAATTAATTTATTTCCTACAGCACAAATTATCCTGCAAGATATTCTCACAGAATGTAGAAAATATTCTTTAATTCCTACTATAAGCTTACACTTTTTAGAACAATGTACAAAAAAGTGTAAAAATGCTATTCTAAGTAGTGGATGTAGTTTTTTATTACTTGCTGGAGCTGATGTAAAATGTTTTATTGAACTTAAGGAATTATTTAATAAGGAAGGATACACAGAAACGGATTTACTAGAACTAAAAAGATATCATGCTCTTTGCCTTATTAGAAATGAAGATAATGTATATGCTGCATTTGTGGTAAGATTACCAAAATAAAAGGAGGTTATCCCTCCTTATTTTTATGTAAATTTATATAAAAATATATAAATTCCTGTGCTAGATAAAAATACACATAGTATACCTAAATTGCTATAAACTTGATATAACCGCTCTACGTTTATTACGGTCGCTGTCGCTACTTCATAAACGCTTCGCATATCATAGCATATGCAAAATATATATAAAAATATTACTAATTAACAAAGTTTTAACACTTAAATTATAAATATTAGGAATATGTTCCGATTGCAAATTTGTTATTGGGAATTTACACTATAATTGTAGATAAAATAATTTCTCATTTGAAACCCCAACGAGCAAAGGAATCGGTTTAATAACCTTTTCCGGAAAGGACTTACTTTTAGAGTGGGTCCTTCTTTTGCTTATTGGCTATGAAAGAGGGTGATTCCAATGTGGACTTAATAAAAAAACATTTATATTTTAATCGAATTTTAATTTTAAAAGTTATATGTGTATATAGTATTTAGAGGCACTTACCATTTTTTCTAAGGGGGTTACTAATTTGTAATCCCTTTTATTTTGTAAAAAGGAGTTTGAAAAGATGAAAATAAATATAAAAACTCCAGAAGGAGTTCATGCTGAACAAAGAGAAATCGAAGCTTACATAAAACATATTCATAAAAAATATCCAAATCGAGAAATTGAATATCTAAATATAACAATAGACGATAAAGGGTATGTAGATTTAGAATATAAACTTGTTCCTGTTTCATTTGAAAGAATCAGAAGAATTACAGGTTATTTAAGTGAAGTTCGACAATTTAACGATGGTAAAAAAGGAGAACTTAGAGATAGAGTAAAACATACTTAAGAAAATTGAGAGGTATTAATATGCAAACAGAAATAATTGTTGCTATTATAGCATTTATAGGAACTTTAGCTGGTTCTTATTTTGCAAATAGTAAAACTACTGCAGTAATGCAAGAACAAATCAAAGGTATAAAAGAAGATATAAAAACTTTATCAACTAGAGTAGATAAACATAATAATTTAGTAGAAAGAATGGCAAAAGTAGAAGATTCAACAAAGTCTGCACATCACAGAATAGATCACTTAGAAGAATAGGAGGTTAATTATGATAGATTTAAATGTTATTAATAGTTATTTAGTCATTGGAGTTGTATTAGGTTGTTGTGGAATAGGATATGTTATAAAAACTAGCTTTGACTTTATTCCTAATAAGTATATTCCTTTCATAATGGCTGTATTAGGTGTTGTATTAAACATAGCAATATCTAAGTCATTTGATATGAATGTTTTCTTAGGAGGGCTTTTAAGTGGGCTTTCTAGTGTAGGATTGCACCAAAGTTTCAAGGCTTTAATTGAAAATAAATAGGAGATGATATAATGTCAATAGTAAAACCAACAATAGTTGAAAAATGGCAAAAGAAAAACAAATATGGTAGACCTGGAACTCCATTAAATTACACAAAAGTAGCAATTCACTATACTGGTGAAGCAGATGTACCAGGTTATAAGACTGTATCTTATTTTAATAATGTAGTTGCTAACGGGTACAAAGTTAATGGAAAATATATATATGCTAGTGCTCACTTTGTTATAGATCTTGACGGTACTATCTATCAGTTAATACCTACAACTGAAAAATGCTATTGTACTAATAGTGCAAATGATTATGCAATAGGAGTCGAAGTTGCAACAACAGGTTCTGATAATCATTATACAGATGCTACATATAAATCTATGGTATGGTTATGTACTTGGTTATGTGCTAATAAAGGACTTAATCCTAAAAAGGATATAATTAGACATACTGATGTAGTTGGTCGTGCTTATAAATTATGTCCAATTTACATGGTTTTAAACGAAGATAAATATGAACAATTTAGATTGGATTGTTATAACCTAAAAGCAGGCAAAATATCTGTTAATCAAATAGTTAATTGTACGAATGGTAAAGGTAAGGTTACAATAGTACCTACTACAACTACAGGTAATAACAAAACATTATATGTTAAAATACTACAAGATATAAACATGCATAGTAAACCAGACTTTACAAGCAAAAGCGTAATAGGGGTTGTTACAAAAGGTGGAGTTTATACTGTAGTAGAAACTATAAAAAGAACTGGAACAGATATGTATAAATTAAAATCAGGAGTATATATCACTGCCAGCCCAAAATATGTAGAAGTATTTGAAAAATAATTCTATCGGACGCGACCGATAGCGACCGATAATATTAAAAGCTAGGGGATACTCTCCTCTAGCTTTTTTATTTTAGACAGCAAAAAACCACTCTAATGGCGATAAGGGTGGTTTTTAACATAAGTTTATAATCATTTTTCAAAGGACTATCACTCTAGTGCAAATAGAATGTAGTTCTCTATTTATATAATATCGGGTATTGAAACTTAAAGGTGGTTATAGATAAATAATTAATGATAAATAATATATACTTTCTTGAAATATTAGAGTGGTTGAATAGGAGTGATTGAATGATTGAAGATGAAAGATATAAATTATATAATGGTGATTGTTTAGAAGTGATGGATGGATTAATTAGCTTAGGTGTAAAATTTGACATGATATTTACAGATATTCCATATGGAATAACATCGAGAAATAAATGGGATGAAATAATTCCTTTTAATTGTATGTGGGAGAAAATACATAAACTAATTAATGACAACACACCTATATTATTATTTTCAGATGAGCCGTTTACAAGTAAATTAATATGCAGTAATTTAAAAGAATTTAAATATAGGATAACATGGGACAAACAATTACCAAGTGGTTTTCTTAATGCTAAACGTATGCCCTTAAAAAGGACAGAGGATATATGTGTCTTTTATAAAAAATTACCAATATACAATCCTCAAATGACTGACGCAGAACAAAAAAATATTAGACCAATTGGTAAGAAAGGTTATTCAAGCAATAATTATGGAAAACATATTACAAAATCTAGTAAAAATTATGATATTACAAAAAGATATCCCACAAATTTATATAGTTTAAGTAAACTTATAGGAGAATGCAATAGTTTAAATAGAGTACATCCTACGCAAAAACCTATCAACTTACTTGAATATTGGATAAAAACATACACGAATGAGGGCGATTTAGTATTAGATTTTACAATGGGTAGTGGTAGTACAGGTGTTGCTTGTTTAAATACTAATAGAAGATTTGTAGGAATAGAATTAGATGAAAACTATTTCAATATAGCTAAAAATAGAATTGAAAACATTTCATAAAAATCTATTTATACCCACCTTGAAATTTGTTACAATCTAGTAATATTTTAAATAAAGAGGTGGGAGAATGTTAAATTTACCAGAATTTGAAGGGGTATACAACTTTAATTGTGGAAAAGAAAAGAGAGTGAATTAAAATCCAAATTAGAAGAATTAGCAAAAAACGATTGTAGGTCTTTAACAAATTTAATTAATAAAATTTTAAACGATTATATTAATAGTAAATAAACAAAAAAGCTAAGGTTATCTGAAACCTTAGCTTATCTTTTTAATCAGGCATTTCTTCTTCCATTTTGAAAAGACTTTCTTTTATTATTTTTTGATCTTCATCTTCTTCTATTTTTTCATCTTCTATTATATTTTCTGATTGTTTAATAACTTGTGAAATGTCACCAATATTTACGTTAACTTGTATATTGTTAAAATCAATTTGTTTTAATATACTCCATTCACTTAATATTACTTGTATTGCATCATTTCTACTTGACAAGTTATTTTGTTTTTGGAATTTATTTATCATATCCCAAAAAGTTTCTTCTAAATAAACTGTACTTGATTTTTTTGCCATAATTAATCACCTTTAAAATTTTAATTTTGCAAATTTAAATAATCCAATAGCAGTAGCCATTTGCGAATTTTCAACTCTATCAAAATCATCTGATGGTTCAAGGTTTAAAGAAGTTCCTCCAGCTAAATATAATTTCATTTCGTCTTTGTTAATCCAATTTTCTTCTACTATTTGATTAACTTTTTCAGATCCTAATTTGTATGCTTTTTTCTTTAATGTGTCATAATCATTTGAACTATCTATTTCATTTACACTTTTAGATATTCCAGTTGCCATTAAATTATCTTGAATTATTTTTAGCATTGTACTATTTCCATATTCAACAGTATTAGATAATCTATCGTTAAATACAAAACCTTTATCAAAATATGATAATTCCATAGTTCTGAAACCAACATTTACAAGCCCTACTGGTTTATCCTTGTTTACCTTTCCGTTGATAGCATAATATAATGCTGCATCTCCTTCTCTAGCTATTGAAACATCTTCTATGAACACTTTTTTAGTAGCATTTGTAATATTATCTTTTATAACAATAGTTTCTCCTTTATAAGTTTCTACTATTTCAGCTAAAACTGATTTTTTATAGTTTTTATATGGAACTCCAAACATAATTTTTACAGTATCTTTTACTGCAATATCATTTAAAGCAGCAGCTAATAAAATTTTCATAGTTTCACTTGTTTTACTATCTTGTGAATTTCTTATAGATGAATAAGATTCTTTTTCTGCTAGTAATCCAATAAAATAGTCCATTCCTTCTATGTTTAAATATTTAGGATCTTTGTAACTATCAAAATCAACTTTTCCTGAACGACCATCTCCATATACAGATTTAAATATTGTTTGTTTTTCTTCTCCATCTACTTCTGTATAAGCTTTTATATAGCCTCTTCCTCCATCAAATCCAATTAATTGGGTATCCTTTTTTGCCATTTTACATCCTCCTATTAGTTAATATTTTAATAATATTTTATGAAAATTATATTCTAAATGTGCATAAAAGTCAATAAAATAGTTAATATATTATTAATATTTTGTTATAAGTTAATTTTTTAATAACATTTAACCTTATTTTATAATCAATATATTGTTAATATCTCAACTTTAGTTAATATATCATTAATATTTTAATTAAAAAAATAATTATGTTAGATATTGTTTTTTTATATAAAAAGTGATACACTTTAAAAAAGAATAATATAAGGTGGTGTTTTTATTTGGCAGTATCAGAAGAAAATTCAAGAATCAATGTTAAGTTTACTAAAAAAGAAAAAAATATCTTGCAAGAATTAGCTGAAAAAAAAGGTATTTCATTATCAAAACTTATTGCAAATATAGTAAAAAATTCAAATGATTTTAAAAATTTTTCTAATAAAAAATAGCAAAATAAAAACCCACACATTTATAGTTAATTATTGCCAGTAATTAACTACCTGTAAGATGTGTAGGCTATCCATAAATACATTATTTTCATTTGTTATTTAATTATAACATAATTCTATTAACAAATCAATATGGTATAGTTTTCATCTTACTTAAAATAGCAGTATAGGAGATGAAAAAATGTCTAAATTTAAAAGTAGCAATGAATCAAAATTCATAGCAAGCGCTAAATTAGCCAAAGGATTTACAGTTATTCCAAATGAAATTATGAATGATTTGGATTTGTTAGGCCCAAATGCCTTCTTTGTGTTTGCTAAGATCTTACAATATATATCCAATCCAGAACATAAAATAAGTATTCAGGGACTAGCAACACAATTAGGGGTAAGTAAAACTAGAGTTTCAAATGGTATTAATAAACTCATAGAAATTGGTTATATAAAAAGAACTCCACTTAAAAATGGTAATCTTACTAATGGTTACTTATACGAAGTTTTTAGCGAAAAACAAAACGTAGATATTACGAACGTAAACGATAACGTAAATGCGAACGTAAGCGAAAAAACTAATAACGATGAAAGCGTTGGAAACACTACATCTCACCGTAATCCTAAAAACTGGGATACCGAAAATAGGGATACCAATTTCTGCGATACCGATTTTCGATACGCTAATAAAGAAAATAATAATAACAACTATATTAATAAAGAAAATGAAGTTGTTGTTGGTGTTGAAAAAGAAATAAAACTTATAGAATTATATAAAACTTTTAAAATTGAAAAACGATTTATGCCACACACTAAAAAATTACTTCTAGAATATGCTAGTAAATTTGATTTAGATGTATTTGAACAAGTTTTTATAGCAGCAAGTGAAGAAAGTGTTAGTAAAAAATATGCGTATATGAAAAAAGTGTTTGAGACTCTAGATATTAAAAATATCAGGACTTTAAATGAATATTTAAAAGACCAAGAAAATTTTAAAAATAAAAAACAAATTAAAACAAAAGAAAAAAGTTCAAATTCAGTAAAAACAAGATATCATAACACATTTAATGAACATTATAAAAACTATACTGTTGACGAACTTGATAATAAACTTAGATCTTCTAAAGCAGCTAACAATGACATAGAAAAACAATTATATTTAACTGCTATTGAAAATGGTTTAAGTTCTTTAAGTCATTTATCTCAAAATAGAGTTGTTAGTTATGCTTTAGAACATAATTTAGAAGTGCCAAGGGGGTGAGAATATGCTCAAAATTAGAATTACATACAATAGAGAAAAGCCAGAAGAATTAAAAAGATAGAAAAAGAATTAACTTTATATATAAATCTTGATTTAAAGTTATATTCGGCGTTGTAATGAAATTTTACAACTTTAGCTTAGTTTTTATTGCTAATTTAAAGAAACGTGTTATAAAGGGCGTAAAATCGATATTTTTAATAGACTGCAAATCTTTTAAACATATAACTGATATTTATAAAAAATAAGATTAAAAAGTTGTATAACCAAAATTAATAGAGGAGTGATGATATGAAAAAATTAGTTAAACAAGTAGATATTAAGAATTTTTTTAAATTACTAGAAGGTAAAAAAGTTAATATATATGCTTTACCTCTATGTGGTATAGATTTTAGTTTATCAAGAGTAGCCATGAAAAATTATGAAAATTGTATTTATTTTAAAACTGATAATAGTAGCATGAATATAGTTTATAAAGCTATTAAAAGTCTAGAAGTAGATGAAACAGAAGAAATTATTAAAATTAAGGCTAAAATTGAAAATGGGACCTTAGTCACTATAAGACATTATAAACCACATGAAGAATAAATAGGAATATGTTCCGATTGAAATTGAAAGTAAAAGGTGTTAATCTAATATTAGATATAGAACTTACAAATTTTAGCTATATTGCTTTAGTAAAATACTCCTGTTTAAAAAAATAACTGCCTTGCTGGGTGGTTATTTTTATGTGTTTAAATAGGAATTTTATGTGTTTAAATAGGAATATGTTCCGATTTATAAACATTTTATTTGGTGATATAATTTAAGTATAAGATTTAATCATACTCAGTTTAACTAATTGAGTAAGCCTAAAATGCACATACTCCTATTAGCAAATCCACTCTACTAGCCCCCTGAGTGGATTTTTTGTTGAATTAGTTTTTGCTGGAATAACAACCAAATACTTAATATTTACTTTGAAAAACTATTATTTTAAAATAAAATTTATGATAATAAACAATATTTCAAAAGTAAGAATGGATAAAAAACATAGTATTAGAAAGTTGGCCTATAAGACAAAGCTGAGCAAAAGTACTATTTTTAGATTGGAGAATAATGAAACGGTACTTGATTTAGTAAAATTAGAAAAAATTGCAATAGCACTAAATTGTAGGATAACTGATCTATTTGATTCTGAATATAAATAGTGTCCCAGTATATGGGACAACACAACAAAATAGCAATAAATGGAAGTATAATATAAGTGTAGATAAATTATTCTTAATATTCAAATAAAAAGATAGAATTTTATGAAAAATAGTATTATAATATATCTGCATAGAACATAAGTTCGGTATTATTACGCTATTTTGGGGGAGATCTATGGATTATGTAACAAAATTGAAAAAGGAAATCATAAGTTTATTAGAAGAAAATGATAATATTGATACTATAGGATTTATCTATCAATATTTGACTAAGAAAAAAGATGAAAATAAAAAACATAACAATAAAAAATAGGGACATTGTTCCCTATTTTTTTTCTGAATTTTTAAATACATTAATTAAATCTTTTATTACTTCGATTTGTCTATCATTTAAATCTAAAAGCATCTCTGTTAATTCAAATAAGTTTTCTTCTCTTTCTAAATTTCCAACTATATTTGCCAATCTAATATGTTTAGAATCTGAAGCATAGATACTTTCCTTCCCACCGTTTAAAAGCCAATTTTTATTAATATAAAAAATATTACATATGCTATCAATAAGATCTTCATTTAGTTTTGCTCTAGCTTTTTCGATATTGTATACGGCATCTTCACTCTTATTAATCATTTTTCCAAACTCTCTTCTGGAGAGCTTTTCTTTTTTTCTTATAAATTCAATTCTTTTACCTATTTCTTTTTCATTCATAGCGTACCTCCAATTATTATTATAAATAAATTGTAACACATATACACAACAAAATAAACGAGAAAAACATAAAATTTCGTTTACAAGAACAGACAGGTAACAACTTTTAGCGGATAAAAACGAGAAAATAAAACCAAAATTGTCCAAAAATACGTTGACTTACGTTATAAATAAGTATATAATATAAATATAAACGAAAAACAACGAAGAAGGGGGAATGTTGAATGAGTACTAGATATGAAGAAAGACTTAAAATAGCATCAGATTTGCAAGGCTTAAATAAAGAAAATTATAATACGGTCCTTAAAATCATAAAAGCTTTTCAAGTATCTGAATCAGCTAAAATTCTAGGAATAGATCCTTCTAAACTTTCTGAATTAGTAAAAGAGAAGGAAAGCCAGCAAGTTTAAGGAAGTGATTAAATGACAGATTCAATGGAGGTAAAATACAACAAAAATAGTATTTTACGTGATGGGTATGGAATAATACCTAAGATAGTTATGAGAGATAAAAATCTTTCAATTGAGGCAAAAGCAATTTATGCATATTTAATAGCCTTCGCTGGAGATAAAAAAACATGTTATCCAAGTAGAGATTTAATGTGTAAAGAATTAGGAATATCAATCAATAGATTTACTAAACACTTAAAAACATTAAAAGAATCAGGGTACATAAAAGTAGAAAGAGTAAAATCAGGTAATTTAAAAGCAAAAAATATATATGAAATCATAATGGATGAAAGAGACCGATGTATTAATTTTAGAGATATCGAAAACGAATATCTCGAAAACGAATATCTCGAAAACGAATATCTCGAAAACGA